>Ga0075109_1000552_pt1 | contig 25650 bp, 27 predicted proteins | sample AntAceMetag02UKD_FD_69798 | JGI IMG/M metagenome (GOLD analysis project Ga0075109, IMG submission 69798) | Saline lake microbial communities from Ace Lake, Antarctica - Antarctic Ace Lake Metagenome 02UKD | ecosystem: Environmental > Aquatic > Non-marine Saline and Alkaline > Saline | place...
TCAAGCCCCCACCGAGCGAACGCTTTCCGCCCTGCATACCGAGCTCCGCCTAAGTCCAGCGCCCTTTCTTGATTTCGACCTCTATCATCGCGCCACCCCCGGCGACTGGACGATGCGCGAGCTCAATGCCGCCATCACCCTGCACAACGCCGACCAGTGGCAGCTCCAAGTCGCCAGCCACTATTTAGAGTCGGATATTCAGGAATTTATTGGCACCTACGCCTACCGTTTTAACGAAGTCTGGCAGGGCTACACCCGCTTGCACTTCGACGCGCGCCGGAGTCGATTCGTCGAGCAAACCTACGGGGTCCGCCAGACCATCGCCAACCGTTGGGCGATCGGCTACGAAATCTCCTTCTTCGAGGGGCAACGCCGCGAGAGTGACTTCGGTTTCGCGATCCGCTTCGACGCGGTGACTTTTTAAGCGGCGAACCCATGAGTCGCATCGATAACCAACGCCGGCTGTTCGTCGAACTGGTCGAAATCCTGCGCCCGCATTGGCGGCACGACCCGGGCCAACCGCAACGCTTGGCGGACTGGTTGGCCCGACATCGAGCCGGGAGCCGTGACCGCCGACTTTATCGGGAGTTGACCTACACCCTCTGGCGCATCCTGCCGTGGGTGGAAGACGCGGCGCCAGAAACCTTGATCGCGCGGGTCGCGCAGCACGCTCAGCCCTCGAAGGCCACCAACGACTTCATCGCGACGTTTGCCCCCTCGACCGGTGATCTGCCGCAGCCAAGTGCAGCGCTGCTGCCTGATTGGTTTGCGGAGGAGTTCCCCGCCGCGACCAACGCAGCGGAGCAAACCTGCCTGCTTTCGCGCGCACCGCTTTGGATTCGCCAGCAAACGGACCGACCCGAGTCAGTGCTCGAAGCCTTCCCGGAGGCGGAGCGATCCGAGCATGTCCCCGGTGCATGGCGCCTCCCGATCGAAACCAACGTCAGAAATTCGCCCGCTTACGCTGAAGGTTTCGTCGAAATTCAAGATATCGGATCGCAAGCGTTGCTCCACACCTTACCGAGCCTGCTCTCCGGTCGGTGGTTAGACGCTTGCGCGGGCGCCGGTGGCAAGACCCTCCAATTGGCGCAACTGCTCCGGGACTGCCCGGAAACCGAAATCGTGGCCCACGACATCCGCCCCCAAGCTCTGCGCGAACTCGAACTGCGCAAGAACCGGGCGGGATTGTCCAAAATCTCCACCACGCGCCAGCCGGAAGGAAAGTTTGATGCGGTGCTGGTAGACGCACCCTGTTCGGGCAGTGGAACCTGGCGACGTGCCCCGCATTTGAAGTGGACGACCACCCCGACGACCCTCCGGCACGCAGCCGAACGGCAGCAGACGCTGCTCGCTCGTTTTGCCGCCATGGTTAAGCCCGGGGGCTGGTTGATCTACTTTACCTGCTCGCTCTGTTCGTCGGAAAATTCCGCGGTCATCCGGGATTTTCAAATGCAGCATCCCGAGTTTACGCCCCTCCCACTGACTCATCCCACGAGCGCCGCCCAGATCCCGGCAGGCCAGCTGACGCTGTATCCGTCCGTGCTAGACTCCGACGGCTACTTTGTAGCGGGACTGCGGCGGAACTGAAAATGCCTCCCATCGCTGTTCGTGTTTTTTGTTGCGACGGGCTCCGCGAACTCAAGCCTCTCCCAACCTGTGGTTCCTGATTCTGATCTTCGTATTAAACTGCCTGTCTTCGAAGGGCCGCTCGATCTTCTGCTCTTCCTGATTCGGAAGAACGAACTCGATATTTACGATATCCCCATCGTCTCCGTGACGAAGCAGTATATCGAAATACTGCACGCGATGCGTGAGCTCGATCTCGATGTTGCCGGCGAGTTCTTCGTGATGGCGGCCTCCCTCATGGAGATCAAAAGCCGCATGCTGCTCCCCCGGGGCGAAGCTGCGATCGACTCGGGCACCAACGAGAGCGATGGCATCGATCCGCGCTGGGAGCTCGTGCATCAGCTGCTGCAATACAAGAAATTCAAAGAAGCCTCCCACGAGCTCGATCGCATGGCGACTTTCCAGCAGGGACTGATGAGCCGCCACGTTTCTCGGCTTACCGTGCCCACCAGCGAACGCCCCCTGGATCCCTTGGATCGGGTCGAGCTCTGGAACGCCTTTAACCTGGTGCTGCGCCGGTTAGCCGAAAAAATGGTCGTGGGCGAAATCCAAGATGAGCAGATCACGGTGGCCGACCAAATGGAGTGGCTCATGAAACGCATCATGACCGAGCCTCGGTTTGTGTTTTCCGAGCTCTTCACGGGCACCATCACGGTCCGCCTGCTGGTCGCTACCTTCTTGGCGGTGCTCGAATTGGTCCGCATGGGTCGGCTCGATATCAAACAGGACGAAGCCTTCTCCGATATCATTTGTGAAGCGCACAAGAATCCCCAAATCCCCCTTGAATCTATCCCTGATCCCAACACCGTTACGGCGTGAGATCTTCCGACCAAACCAATTCCTCCTCCAACTCGCCTACCCGTCCCGTCGGCCTAGTCGGCGTGGGCCTCGACAATGACGACGGCCACAAACGAATCACCACGGGAGAGAAATTCGCGTTGGTGGGCGGGTCCCAAGAAACCCACCAAAAGATGACCGAAACGGTGGTGAAAACCTTCGAGGAACTAAAGCGGAGAGACAAACACCTCGAAACCGTGGATAAGCGCGAACTCGCCGAAATCCTGCATAAGTCGAAGCCGGAATAACTCCGTGCACTCCGCCCGCTCCGATGCCTCGCCTTTCACCCAAGTCCACTCTGGACGACAAATTCGCCTCGCCGATGCCGCAATGGGAGGATGATATTGGTCCTCGCTTCATTCCTTTCTGGCAAACGGCTATCGCCACGCTTGCCGCCATCAGTTCCGTTGCTTTCGCGCTTCTCCTCTATTCCAAACTCTGATTATCCACCTTTATGTCAGCAAACATCGTAAACCTCGATTCCTCTTCCTTCTCCACCACCATCAGCAGCGAGCAGCCCGTGCTGGTCGACTTCTGGGCACCTTGGTGTGGCCCGTGTAAGGCCATCGCGCCGATCTTGGAAGAGATCGCCACCGAGCTGGACGGCAAACTGACCATCGGAAAGGTAAATGTGGACGAGAACGAAGCGATCTCCGCCGAGTATGGCGTGCGGGCGATCCCCACCCTGCTCCTCTTCAAAGGCGGCAGCGTGGTTGAGCAGATTGTCGGAATGACATCCAAAGACGCCCTGCTAGAAAAGCTCAACACCCACGTCTGAGCTATTTTCCTCTCCAATCGCTGATCGCAAAACGCGCCCCTCGAGGGCGCGTTTTTTATGTACCCCAGAGCATGACCGCTGAGAGCAACACCGCCACTATCGCCAAGTGTTGGCCCGTCGCGCCCAGCAGATCAATCAACTCCTGGGGCGAGGTCGACGAACGCAGTCGCCGCAGCTGCCAACCCCCCACGCCTATCAGGAAAAGCTCGAAGGATATCGCGGGCCAAAGCCCGATGAAACCCGCCCACGCCAGCCAAATCGCAACACCGGCCATGGCGAGGTGCGCCGCAGCGAATTGGATCTGCGCGAATCCGCGCCCCCATCGCACCACCAAGGTGCGCTTACCCGCCTTTCGATCCGTTTCAATGTCTCGATAATTGTTTACGATCAAGATATTCGTCGACAGCGCGCCGATCCCGATTCCACACGCCCAGGCCGCTCCGGAGATCGTGCCCGTTTGCACGAAGTAAGTCGCCCCCACCGCGACCAATCCAAAGAAGATAAAAACAAACACGTCGCCCCAACCGTGGTAGGCTAGAGGATAGGGACCTCCGGTATAAATCACGCCGCAGATGATCGACGTGATGCCGACAACGAGCAGCGGCCAACCGCCAAACTGGAGCAGGCTGAGCCCAACGAGAAACGCGACGCTGAACACCAATACCATCGCCCGCTTCATCACCTCCGGTGCGATCAACCCGGCCGCCACCGCCCGCCGCGGTCCCACTCGTTCTTGGGTATCGGCGCCTTTTCGGAAATCGAAATAATCGTTGGCGTAGTTGGTGCCGATTTGGATCAACACCGCAAACAGCAGACACGTCGCCGCTGCCGCCCCGTGAAAGAGCCCGTCATGCCAAGCCAGCGCACTGGCTACCAGCACCGGCGCGACCGCGGCCGGCAACGTCCGAGGTCGAGCCGCTTCCCACCACCACGACACCGCGCTATCTGACGTCATCGGACCGCGATTTTATTTTTCTTTCGAAATTGCACCAGCCGCCGGCGAGAGAGCACGGCCACCAACGGCGGGATAATCGCGAGCGTGGCCATGAGTAAAGTCGGCCGCATCCCGCTGCCAAAAAACACCCCTAGCACCGTAATGCCCGCAGCATATACCGCCATAAACAGAGCCGGGTTGGGCAGCACCAAATTGGCGGCCCAGATGGCAAAGAAACCGATGACCGCCGCTTTCCAGCCGACCACCGCAAAGGCTAATCCCAGCACGAAAAAGATCGGCGGATAGAGCATGAACCGCTCTTCGATGCGTAACATCTGAATCACTACGGCCGCCATAAAAATGACCGCCTGCGTGAGGAAAGCGATGTCGGTCATCGAGATCCCCGGGGCCGCCACCATCTCCGTTAAAACCAGCGGAACGGCGGTGACGATGGCCATACTTCCCGCCAGCGCGCGACCGAAATCCATCCAGTTCCGCCCCCGTTTAAACTCCTCCTCAACCCACAAACTGTGGTCACCTGGTAACCGATCGCGGCGAGGACCACCGGTCGCCACTACCCGCTTGCGCGTCTTGGATGGCTTACCCAAACGGAGCCAGCTGCGGGGCGTCCACAGGAGCATCAGACCAATTGACAGGAAGACAATTTCACGCGACATAAGCAGATTTCAAAAATCGAGATTGCAGGGCGTTGCCTCCACCCTGTCAAAGAATGAACCTAATCCTCGTCGAATAAAAATCTGCTCTCGAATCACTTAAAGATCCAGGCGCGTAGACAATGCGACGATCCGGCCCTCGACCACCGAGCGCATCGCCATCGGATCACCTCCCGGCAACCGAGGAAGTTCAGCGCGAAGGACGTCCAACGCCTCTTGGTCGCGACCGAGTTTAACCAGCATCTCCGCGCGCACCCGCGCCACGAAATAGGGCACATTTTCACAATCCTGCGCCGCCGCTAAAGCTCGCTCGGCCTGATCGGCGTCGCGCGCCACACTCCACCACAGTACGGCTTGCTCGATGGGTAGGAGCGCCTCACCGGGATGCGAGGCTCGACCTCGTTCCAACCAAGCGAGCGCGCGGTGAAGTTGTTCGTGTTTCATCACGGTGAGATCACTCGCATTGGTGATCTCCTTCGCCCGCCAAGCCGCGACATCATAGCCCACCATTCGCGCCCCATCCAACCAGTAGACCAAGGGAGCCGGATCTATCCTCACGACCCATTCCATGCCGCGGGTCATCGCTGCGGTGTCCTTGCGACGCCAATCGCCGTAAACCCCTACCCAGGTAAGTCCCGCTGTGATTTCCCTCAACCCGTGAAATCCGGACCCGGTGGACGCAGGTTCATCGATCTGAAGCCGTTCCGCCCCTAGCCCTTTGATTTGCTGCGCGCCTACGCCTGCCAAAATCAGCGCGAGCACGGCCACGACTCCGGTTCTGATAGATTCGAGCTTAGAATTCACGACGTGCCATTCCTCTGATCGCCAGCCATCCGAGCGTGACCCCATAAACCAAACTACTCGCGATCACGCGGAGCGCATCGGTCCAATCTCGGTTTCCTTTGATCCAATCCAACTCGCCGAGCCAAGCGAAGTCCGGGACGAGCATCGCAAACCAAGCCGCGATACCTCCAACATCCACCGCCACGGAACGCAGATATCCCAATCCAATCAAGCCCAGCGCGGCGCCGATTATAAACCCCAACTCCCGCCCAAAACTGGCCAACCATTGCACCACCAACGCGATCAATATTCCGTTAATCGTAAGCACCAAAGCACTACCGCAAAGACCACGGCTCACGCCGCCACCCACCGTCGCCGAAACCACCGCGGCCGAACCGAGCGCCACCACCAGACAAACCACCCCCACCGCGAGGACCGAACCCACGATGATCGCGACCGGCGAGATGCCTCGAGCCAACGCGACGGGAATCACCCCGCTGGATTCGTGCTGGATCGTCAGGTGAATCGAGAGGGCTAGGGCCACGATCGTGAGCACCCCCAGTTGCAAGGCCCACCCCACCCCAAGCAGGAACGCTCCCTGGGATTCTCCAAAATCAAACGCCGTGAAAAAGCGACCGCCACCCGTGACGAATATCGCCACGCCAATGGCGACCAGCGTCAACGGCTGGCGCGCCACCGACCGCAGCGAGATCAGCGCCCACTCGAACGACGGAACCAAAATTCGATTCATGTGACCGAGCCTCCGTTAAGGCATTCCCGATAGACGTCATCCAGTCCCCGCAGCCGGGAAACCGGCGTGCCCATCAGTTCGGCCAAAGACCCTCGCGCCAGCATCCTGCCCTCGGCCAACAGGACGACTGCATCGCAAACGTCCTCCACGCGCTGCAGCAGATGCGAGGAAAGCACCACCGCCGCGCCCCGCGCCGCCTGCTCGCGAATCAAGCTCACCAATAGGTCCACGCCAATCGGGTCGATGCCGGAAAACGGCTCGTCGAGCAGGATCAAATCCGGCTCTACCATCAGGGCGCGCGCCAGCCCAAGTCGTTGCCGCATACCCTTGGAAAATGTCTCGACCCGCTGATCAGCGGCAGCGACCAAATCCACTCGCTGCAACCATGCCTCCGCCAAATCCCGCGTCGTTTTTGAAGAATCACGATCCATCGCCAGCCAAGACGTCAAGGTCTCGCGGGCGGACAAATGCTCCAGCAGTCCCCCACGCTCCGGGAGGTAGCCCGTGCGCCGTTGCGCCGCCCGGGTACCGAGCGGGTCCTTGCCGACGAAACCCGTGCCCCGCGTCGGCCACACCAGACCCGCGGCAATTTTCAACGCCGTGCTTTTGCCGGATCCGTTCGGCCCCAGCAGTCCCACGACTTGGCCAGCCGGGACCTCCAGTTCGAATCCGTCTAGCGCGCGTTGGACGCGATTTCGGCCTCGCCCCGGGTAGTCCTTAGTTACTCCCGCCAAAGCGAGGACGGGCCGGCTCATGGCTAACGGATGGAAAATCCTTGAAATTGCGCCGCCCGCAGACCGGCCCGCCGCTCTACCTTGCGCACGAAGCCCGCCATGCGATCCTCAATCGCCGCCACCAAATCATCGATATCCACCGCCGTTCCCTCCACCTCCAACGCGACTCGACCATCGGTGAGGTTTTGCACAAATCCCGTCACGTCATACTCTTTCGCCACCTGTAAGACCGCATAACGAAAGCCCACCCCTTGGACGTGTCCGGAGAAATGAACCACTTCATGCTGAACTTCATACGCAGGCATAGGGTAGGAAAACTAGAAGTCTGACTCGCTCGCCAGCAATCCCAGAAATTTGATCGGCACTTCGGAAAGATTTTGAGTTGCATAATCACCCTCCTCACGCAAGGTGCATTCAGGTCTCAGACCTGACGCAAGAATGAACAATTCCGACTCTGACAATCCCTCCGACAATGACTGGGATGATCGCGGCGAACTCGCTTGGAATGAATTCGATTGGGAGCACTACCTGCGTGATCAAGATGAGCTGATTCATCGCTACATCGGATTCTACGAGCAACTAGAAGCCCGCTCTGATCGCCTCGATGAAGTCGCTCACCGCATGCGCTGGGACGACGATTCTTGGAGTGCTGATCAAGAATTTAATTTCCCCAAGGAGTTGGAGGATTCAGCCGGCGACGCCAACAGCGAGCAGGTGCCCGAGCCGTATACGCTGCACAAGAACCCCGTCTTCATTGCGACGAAGGGCATCTTTTTGACCCTCATCCGCGCATGGGAACGCACCGCCGAGCACCCGGACTGCGTTCCGCAGAAATTGGCTCTCAGCTTCTATTCGTCCCTCCACCGCTCGGAACAGCAGGCGATGTTTGCCATATCCGCCTTAGATTTCGGTGACTATGCGATGGCCATCAGCCTACTGAAACGGGCTTTGCAGGATCTAAATCAGTGTTTTGCCCTGCTGAATTCTTCCGAAGCTCCCACCAAGGGCATGGTTCGTTACCAAGAATACGCGACGCCGCGACTATTTGATCTGCGCGAAGTCTGGCTCCGCGTGATGAACGATTGCCGCGACGAACTCACTCACCCTTCGGACGAAGAAGAAGAAGAAGACTGAGCTCGGTCAGCAAAACCTTAGTCTGGCCGCGAATTCCACTTGCCTTTGGGCAAGCGAAGATTTCCCTAACGCCTCCTGCTCCGGAGAGATGGCTGAGTGGTCGAAAGCAACGGTTTGCTAAATCGTCGTAGGTTTAATCGCCTACCGGGGGTTCGAATCCCCCTCTCTCCGCCAGCAGGAAGGGGTGAAAAAAATAAAAGAGCAGGGCTGCGCGTGGGGTCTAGCGTCGTGATCAAACCTAATCTTGCTTCACGGATCCCTATTTTCAGTTTCCTAGCGGCTAGAATCCTCCTCAAATCGGAATATGAGTTCATCCGGCTTGGCGTAACCAAGCCTGCGACGGATCACCATTTCTACATAGGCGGAATCTGATTCAAGCCGTCGGAGTTGCTCCTGCTGATCCTCCAATCGTTGCTGAGCCACCGACAACCGCTTCTCCATCACCCGAGCGACCTCCTGCAACCGCTGATACTCCCGCCAAGTTTGCCACCCAAACGTCACTGACGCCACGGCCAACACCGCAAAAACCAAAGAATAAACAATCAGCATCAACCGCCGCATACGACGATACGAGTGTCGTGGCATGCCGTTGTCAAAGTGGGATGAACACATAAGCCAAATCCAACCAGCAAAAGCTGATTGAGCGCGTCAAGGGGTAGCAGCTGCTCCGCTTGGTGAAGCGCCCTGAAAGGATGCTGGGGACGGACACCGCCAAAAGATTGGCCAAGCTGCAAACGCCATAGTCCCTGATCGGCTAGATTCCTTGAGCTATGTTTTCAGCAAATTGACCAAACAAAAGACCCTCGTCCGAGGATGAGGGCGAGAGTCTTTAGTAGTCGGGATAAGACTACGGCATGGATTTGATCGCGATGGCTAGGCCGCTTGCGGCAACCCGTCGAGCAGAGCGAGGGTCTCTCTTATTTCGCGGCGAATTTCTTCAACGGCTTCGCGCGCTTCTTTGAGCTTTTGGTCCGTCATCTCGGCGGCGCTTTCTTTGAGCTCTTCGGCGCGGTGGATGTAGTAGTCCATTAGCCCCGACCAGCGCTCGGCCAGTTCGTCGAGTCGCGCATTGGCGGCCCGGAGAAGCTCTTCGCGACGAGCTTCTAGATGGATAGAGGTATTGGCCAGCGTGTTGCGCACGCGGCGGCGCGCTTCGGTGAGTTGCGCGGCGATGATTTTCTTTTCCTGCACGCGTCGGAGGTCGCTGACCATACCTAGCTTTGATAGGGTCCAAATCGTCCACTTGGTAGGGTCCCATTGCCACCACTTCACGCCGTTACGGTAGTCGTGCTGGAACTCGTGGTGATAGTTGTGGTAACCCTCGCCGAAGGTGAAGATCGCCATGATCCAGCTATCGCGGGCACTGCAATTGCTGGAATAGGGCCGATCTCCAATCGTATGGCAGAGCGAGTTGATGAAGAAGGTCATCTGTTGCACCGCAAAAACCCGGAAAACACCGGCGACCAAGAACGCAGTTAACGCGCCGGAAGGCCCGGCCCAGAGCCAGCCAATGAAAGCCGGTAGAGCAAAACTCACCAGAAGAGCGATCGGTAGGTAGAAGCGGGACTGGAGCACCACCAACTTATCCTTCCGCAGGTCCATCACGTTGTCCCAAGGTGGAGGGGGCATGGTTTTGAAGAGAATCCAACCGATGTGCGCATACCAAAAGCCTTGGCTGATATCGTAAGGGTCTTCGGCGTGATCGACGTGTTTGTGGTGACGACGGTGATCCGAGGTCCATGCCAGCACGCAGTTCTCAAAGGTGGCGGCACCGAACATCAGCGTCAGGAACCTCACGGGCCACTTGGCTTTGAAGGCTTTGTGCGCGAACAGCCGGTGGTAGCCGAGCGTGATGCTCAGCCCCGTGGCGATGAAGAACAGGAAAAACAGCGCGATCTGAAACAGATCGATTCCTTGGGTCCACACGTAGTAAGGGACGACCGTGATGCTCGTGAGCGCGATGCCCATGAGAAAGATGCTGTTGGTCCAATTGATTTTGGTGTCAGGTAGCTTAAATGGCACAGTCTTAATAATTGTCTAGGCGCCGCGGTTGCGGCCAGCGTAATCGGAGGCAAAATATGACTCGAAATTCCTGCTTAAGGTATCGTGTAGAGCCGTTAATCGGCGGCCGATTGCAAAAGTTTATAATTAACCGCATCACGCAGGGCCTGCCAGGAGGCCTGAATAATGTTATCGCTCACCCCGACGGTGCCCCAAATGTCTTCCCCGTCGGAGGACTCGATTAATACGCGGGTGCGACTGTTGGCGCCCAGGCCGCTCTCCAGAATCCGGACTTTGTAGTCCTGCAGCTCCATTTTCTTCAGCACCGGGTAAGCGCCTTCGAGCGCGAGACGCAGGGCCTTGTCGAGCGCGCCCACCGGACCCGTGCACTCGGCGACGGTATGCACGGTCTGCCCGTGGACCTGTAGCTTGACCGTGGCCTCGGCGAAAATCCTCCCGTCCCGGCGCTCCACCATCACGCGGTAACTATCCACTGCGAAAAATACCGGCATTTGATCCAGGGCACCCGCGATCAAAAGTTTCAGCGATGCATCGGCCGCTTCAAACTCGTAGCCGTTAAATTCGAGGTCCTTCAGCTTCTCGATCAACTTCACGATCTCCGGGCCCTTTTCGTCGAGGTCCATACCGAGTTCGCGGGCCTTCATCGCGACCGATGATCGACCGGCCATATCGGAAACGAGCACCCGGGTGTGATTCCCCACCAAGGCGGGATCAATGTGCTCGTAGGACGATTTAACCTTCTGGGCGGCGTTGGCGTGCAAGCCGCCTTTGTGCGCAAAGGCGGAAGCGCCGATGTAAGGCGCCTTGGTATCGGGCCGCAGGTTCGCGAGCTCGTCAAAATACAGCGAAAGCTCCCGCAGGTCCCCTAAGTTCGCCGCGCAATGGGCCGAACGGCCCATCTTCAAAAACAGGCTCGGCAGCACGGTGATCAGATTGGCGTTACCGGTGCGTTCGCCGTAACCGTTGGCGGTGCCCTGCACGAGGGTGCCGCCGGCCGCGACCCCGGACAGGGTCAACGCCACCCCCAGGCCCGCGTCGTTGTGACAATGCACCCCAATGTTTTCCCCGCCGAATTCAGCGACGGCCTTAGTCACGATATCCTTAAAATCATCAACGAGGGAACCGCCATTGGTGTCGCACAACGTCAGGTTACTCGCCCCCCCCCGCAACGCGGCCGCGAGCGTCTTGAGCGCATATTCGGGATCCGCGCGGTAGCCATCGAAGTAATGCTCGGCGTCGTAGATCACCTCGCGGCCTTGGGCTACGAGGTAACGCACCGAGTCTTCAATCATGGCCAGATTCTCCTCCAGCGTCGTGCGCAGGATCTCCGTGACGTGCAGGTCCCAAGTTTTGCCGACTAGGGTCATCACCGGCATGCCGCTTTCGAGCAGGGTCTTGAGCTGGCTATCTTTCGAGGCCTTGGTCCCGGCCCGACGAGTTGATCCAAACGCGGCCAACTTGGCGTGCTTGAGCTTCAATTTCTGGGCCTCCGCAAAGAACGTGATGTCGCGCGGATTCGACCCCGGAAACCCACCTTCAATGTAATCCACGCCAAATTCGTCGAGCTTCTTCGCGATCCGCAGCTTATCCGTCACGGAAAAGCTGATACCTTCACCCTGCGTGCCATCACGCAGCGTGGTGTCGTAGATTTTTACTTGGTTTAGTTGCATAATCGAAAGGTTGAGATTGAGCGGGATCGTCTCGGGGCCAAAACAAAAAACCCCGCGGCAGTTCGGCCCGGGGGTTGGAAAAATTGGCGATCGGTAAAGTCCGTCTACGCCGCATCGTCCTGCCCGGGCTGGCGGGCAATTCGGATAATGATGGCGCTGATAATGAAAAAGTTCACCTGTACCGTGGCTGAGTCCGATCCGCTTTGCTGTCCAGCAGCAAGTGATCGACAGTCGCGGAACCTACCATGAACCGCTCAACTCCGTGGCTGTTTCTCGCCTTGGTCTGTCTCATGTCGGGCACCAGCTCGCTCGTCGCCAGCAAGGTCATCTACCTCAAACCGCTCGATGAAGGTTTCATCGAGATTTACCTGAAAGAGGGGGAAACGTGGTTTCGGGACGACGGCAAGGGGCCCAGCGCATTTGACGGCCACGCGTTCGCCGACGGCGATGACAAGATTATCAGCTTCGGCGCGGAACTCGATCCGACCCTCGCAGTCGAACCGAATCATTGGCTCATCCGTTCGGCAAATGACGATGCCTACGGCGCCGCCGGGCAACATCCCTTGCGCATTTAGCGCACGGCCAAGGCCAACAACACCGATCACGCCTGGAACTACAAACTGGATCATTGGCTGTTCCTCGCCGTCCCCACCCCGCTGCAAAACGGAGCCCACTACGAACTCACCATTGATCCCACCTTGGGCATCGAAGCGGAAAACACCGCCCTCACCTTCGACGTGTTCGCCCATTCCAGCGAAGCCGTCCACGTCAACCTGATCGGCTACCCCACCGGAGCGCCGATCAAATCCGCCGACCTCTATCGTTGGATGGGAGACGGCGGCCCGCGGGACTACGCCGACTTCGAAGACAACCGTATCTGGATTCTCAATACTGAGGATGATGCCCGCCAAGAAGTGGGCACCGTCTCGTATTGGTCGGACAGCAAGGAAGAGATGAACGGCTGGAACCTGACCGGGTCTCCCGTCTGGAACGTGGATTTCACCGCCTTCGATCAGCCGGGCACCTACCGACTGGTGGTTGAGGGCGTCGGTCGGAGGGCGGAATTTGAGATTTCCTTGCAGGCTTATCGCGGGCCCTACCAGACCAAACTGCTTGGCTACTACTACATGCCCGTCGGCGAGCCGATCACGGACATCCGCCCCATCCCGCGACAACCGCGATTCGACCCGGAGAAAGACCCCGAGGGCTTCACGATTTATCTTACCGAGCTCCATCCCTACCATCCGAATTGGAACGATCATGGCGGCGATACTTGGGACGAACCGCACTTTAAGCCCGCCCTCGAATCCATGTTTTGGGCGCATCGTTGGCCCGGCGCTCCGACCAACTTCAACGCCATCTTCGGCCATTCCGAAGCCCTCGATTGGGACCGCCATCTCGCCCACGTTTCCAACATCTACGCCATCCTGCTCCCCCACATCCTGAACGACGGAAAACTGAGCGAGGACGATCTCGGCATCCGCGAAAGCGGTCACGGCATTTCCGACCTCATCGACGAAGCCCGTCACGAAGTGGATATTTTCCTCAGCCTGCGGCACGGCGAAGCCTACACGCACGGGCTGACCAATCCTTCCCATGATCGAACGATGATGCTTCAAGCCGGCCCCAAATCACCCAGCTGATCGATAAACCGCAGGTTGGCCGCCAAGTCCTCCGCGTTGCCGGCCAAAATCGGCGCGCCGGCTCGGGAAATCATCATCATTCTCGTCTCCGGTGACTTCGCCATGCGGGACAGGGTTGTCACTCGACGACCCGCTTCTTGATTCGCGACGAGCCAAGGCATGAACATCTGCTCGGATATTTGAGCCTGCAACCGCGGTTCATGCCCGGCGCCGAAATATACGAATTCTATCCGATCCCCCCAGACGCGCTTCAACCGCTCATAAGTCGACACCATGTTGCCGAGGCCCGACCATAAATTCTCGTTATGCGGGTGACCGTAGAGCACGACCAACAACTCGGGCTCGGCCTGATGGCGGAGGTCCGCATCGACCAAAACCCCATCCCGCACCCGCTGCACCCGTCCCACCAGTTGCTTCGTGATAGAACCGGTTGCTGTCGCGAACGAATCTCCTTTTTCGGCGCTATCCGCGGTCTCCTCATATAAGCGCACCCAGTCCGCCTCGCTGAGACCTTGTAACAGCACGCGGTGACCTTTCCCTGCCCCCTCCCGACACAGCGCAAAAGGACCTACTACTTTGATCGGCTTGCCCTTGATCTGGGTGCCACTCCGATCTCGCCATTCCGCGGCGGAAGTCGCCAGCGCGAGTAAACTCGCAACTACGACAAATAAGGAGCGGGGCAAAATCGTGACAGGGACTTTCACGCCGTTGCGTCTATCAACCCCTCGTCTCTCCGCTCAAGACTCCGCCGTGTAAACGTCAAACGCCGGCCCGCGGCTTCAGCGCAGCGGATGCGCTGCTACCCCCCAAAGGTCATCTTAACCGGCTGGATGGTCCCGTCGGCATTGAACTTCATTTCATCCAAGCACGTCACGCGATGATCGCGGTCTGCATGGGGAATGGGACGGCGATGGTAAACCATCAGCCAGCGATCCGTCCCCGGCACCGGCATGATCGAGTGATGGCCCGCCCCGGTCGCGATCTCGTAATCAGACTCGAGGATAATTCCCTGCCGCACGAAGGGCCCGGTCGGCCCATCGGCCATGGCGTAAGCCACTTTGTAGGTATCGTTGGTCCAATGCCGCTCCGACCACATGAAATAGTAGATGCCTTCCCGCCCGAAAAGGAAGAGGCCCTCTACGTGACCCTCGGGCCTGATTTCGTGAAACAACTGCCCGTCGTCCTACGTGCTCAATGGCGGTGAAATCATCGTTCAGTTTACCAATGTTACACTGACCCCAACCGCCGTAGTAGATGTAGGGCTGACCATCTTCATCGCGAAATACGAACTGATCAATCGGCTGCGAATTAGGGTAAAATTCATCGATGAGCGGTTTGCCCAAATAGTCCCGAAACGGTCCCTCCGGCGTATCCGCCTCGGCAATACTTCTACCGCCGGGGTGATTGATGTCGTTGTTCGGGTCCCAAAAGCGTCGTCCGGGGCACTGCACGTCATTGGCCGCGAAAAATAAAAAATAATGATCGTTGTTTTCGATCATCGCCGGAGCCCACCGCGCCTGCCGCGCCCACGTAAACAGGGACGTATCGATGATCCGTTCATGCTTTGTCCACGTGATTAGATTCAGCGACGAAAACGCATCCAAGTGGAGTTGCTGATCATAGCGGGCCGAAAAGGTCGGATAGATCCAATAGCTCCCGTCCAAGACCACGCCTTCGGGATCGGCATACCATCCCTCAACCGGCGGTGGTCTCCATTTTTAATTCTGATCCGCCCACTGCCGATGCCGTCGCGATGGTAAGTAAGACCCGTCCACCAAAATTGCGCATCCCCTACCTCAGGAGAAAGGTGGCGCCGCGTCGAGGTCAGATCAATTACCGCCGCAACCGCTCCCCAGGCCATTGAGATCGCGCCGTATCGGGATCTACCTGAGACTCTTGCTGCGCGATCTTTCCCACATAATCGGTATCTAATCCGTGCTGCTTAGCCCTGCGGATAATGTATGCCAGATACCAGTCAAACGGTAGCAGGGCCGGGTCAATAGCCTCCGGCTCCGCTTCATAAAAACTGACAACCATAGACCGAGAACCTCCCGTGATATGGGTTTGCCCCTCGGCGGTAGTTTCGCGGTAGCCTCGCCCCACCCCTTCAATCTCATCCAGCACGACTTCTTGGGTAGATGTAAGTTCGGAGACCGCTCCCAGCACCATGTCGGCTTGTTCGGGGATTTCAAAGCAATCGGTCTTCCCCGATCCATCCGCCCCTCGTTTGTGATATCGCAGTGATCGCCCCGTCATACGCGCCGGGCCGATAACGCCGCAGCTCCCAATGCGAGCCTCCAGTCGATCAATCGAAAGATTCGAACCGAAGGCGAATTAAAGCGACGTAGCTTCAGCCATAATTCCATTCTCTTCGCCCCACCTCAGATCGCGCGATCTTGAATGAAACCCCGAATGGCATCAGCCGTGGCCGCGATTGGATGTTTCACGATGGGCCGGGACTTCAACGCCTCCAGCGAAGGGTGCGTGGGAGAGATTCCGATGGCACGTTGGATCGTATCTGGGAACTTCGCCGGGTGCGCGGTGGCGAGCACCACACTCAGTCGATCCGGATCGGGCTCAGCAAAGGCACACGCCGTGTGCGGGTCAGCGATGTATCCGTAGCGATCGTAAATCGATTTAATAATGTCCGGGATTTGCGCATCGCTGCAACGGGACGCCGAGAAGGTATCGGCATCAAAATTCTCAAATCGGTAGTGCCCCGTCGCTTTGAATGTGCTCATCACCTCGCGCACCCGCACCGGATCTTGGCCCAAATTATAGTGCAAGAATCGCTCAAAATTCGATGCCACTTGGATGTCCATCGACGGCGCCAGACTCGGGGCCACCGCATCAATCTGGTATTCACCGGTGGTGAACAAACGGTAGAGAATGTCGTTCTGGTTGGTGGCGACCTTAAAGCCTCGAATCGGCACCCCCATTTGCTGGAGCATCCACCCCGCCAATACATTGCCGAAATTCCCCGTCGGCACGACAAATTCCACGTTATTCTGTTGGGCCTCGGGCAACCGCAACCACGCGGACAAATAATAAACGCATTGGGCCAGCACCCGGGCGAGGTTGATGGAATTGACGGCCGACAACCGGTGCGTGGTGCGAAACGCTTGATCGGCAAAAATCTCCTTCAGCGCGTTCTGCGCATCATCAAATGCCCCTTTGATCGCCATCGCAAAAACGTTGTCGGCGCCCGTGCAGGTCATTTGGCGTTCCTGCAACGGCGCCACGCGACCGTTCGGATACAGAATGAAAATCGCAGTGTCGGGCTTGCCGAGTAGGCCGTGAATCGCCGCCGCTCCGGTATCTCCCGACGTGGCACCGAGCACGTTGATCGACTGCTGGCGAAGCTGACACTGGTGCTCGTAAAGGTTGCCCAGCAACTGCAACGCGACGTCCTTAAACGCCAGCGTGGGGCCATGAAACAACTCCAGCACGTGGAGGTTTTCGCTCAGGGGCACCAGGGGAGCGATGTCCGGATGATCGAACGTAGCGTAAGACTTCGCCACGATGGCCGTAAAGGTCGCCTCATCAATATCCGTCGCAAACCGGCGAAAAAACGCTACGCACAACCCGGGAAAATCCAACGCGCGAAACCCGGCTAAGTCATCGCTGGAAAACTGCGGCAACGTCTCCGGCAAAAACAACCCACCGTCGGGCGCCAGCCCCGTGGCCACGGCATCGCTGAATCCGAGCGAGGGCGTTTCTCCCCGAGTTGAAATGAATTTCATTCGCCGACTAACTTTCGCTGTTTCGCGGTCATTTTCGTGCGCGCGGCCGTTGCAGTTAACTGAAGTTGAGGAGGATCAGAACAGGTGCCGCCTACTCCGCGTCGAGGCCGAAGGCGGTGTGCACGGCGCGGGCCGCTTCATCGACTTTATCCTGATCCATCACCACGGAAATTTTGATTTCAGAAGTGGTGATCATGTCGATGTTCACTCCGATATTAGCCAGCGCTTGAAAGAGATTCGCCGCCACGCCCGAGTGGGTTTTCATGCCCACTCCCACCACGGAAAGTTTGGCGATATTCTCGTGCACCGCCACCTGGCCGCCGCCGAGCTCGGCGAGCACCGGCTCCAGCGCTTGCTGGGCTTTGACGGTATCCCCCAAGGGCACGGTAAAGGTCAGGTTGGCGACGCCATTGCGGCCGACGTTCTGCACGATCATGTCCACTACGATCGTAGCATTGGCCATGGCTTTAAATACCTTCGCGGCCGAGCCCGGGGTGTCCGGGATGTTGCTGACGATTACCTTGGCTTGGTCGCGGTCAACGGCGACGCCGCGCACGACAACTTTTTCCATTTGGGGGACTTCTTCTTTCACGATGGTTCCTCGATTGAAATTAAAGGATGAGCGGACTTCAAAAACGACATTGTGCTTATGCGCGAACTCGACGGAGCGCGACTGCATGACCTTCGATCCCGAGGAGGCCAGTTCGAGCATTTCGTCGTAGGAGATTTCGTCGAGCTTTTGAGCCTTAGTCACCACGCGTGGATCTGCGGTGTAGACGCCATCCACATCGGTGTAGATCTCACAGCGATCCGCCCGCAACGCAGCGGCGATAGCGATGGCTGAGAGGTCAGAACCGCCTCGACCGAAGGTGGTGACGTGACCGTGTTCATTCACGCCTTGGAAGCCCGCGATGATCACCGCATTCCCGGCCTGCAACTCGGCCTCCACCGCATCCGCGTTGATTGCTTGGATCTTGGCTCGGGTGTGCATGGTGTCGGTTTGGATGCCAGCTTGGGCGCCGGTGAACGACACTGCCTTGACGCCGAGTTCATGCAAGGCCAAGGCGGTGAGCGCGATGGTCTCCTGCTCCCCGACCGACATGAGCATGTCCATCTCCCGGTCGCTCGGCTGCGCCGTGATTTCCCGAGCGCGCGCGATCAGTTCATTGGTCACTCCGGCTCGGGCCGAAACTACCGCGACGACCTGGTGGCCTTCGTTGATCGTCAGCCGGATCCGATCGGCGACTTTTTTGATGCGTTCGACGTCCCCGACTGAGGTGCCGCCGTATTTCTGCACAATGCGTGTCATGAATTATTTCAATCAGTCCTCGAACGAGGCGATACGCAGCAATTGCGGAGCGCCCAGCACTCCAGCTAATCGGCGTAGTTGAGCGACCGCGGAGCGAATCGCTTTTTCGTTGGTCAAGTGGGTGGTGAGCATGAGCGTCGCCGCCTGTTGTCGCGTGCTTTGAGTCTGCTGCACGCTCGCGATACTCACCTTATACCGGGCCGTTGCCGCCGTGATTTTGGATAGCACGCCGGGCTCGTCTTTGACGTCGAGGCGCAGATAGTAGCGGTTTTGGCTGCGCTCGGGCGGGCGCCGCGGACACCGGTGCTCCACCGGCTCGGGCAAGGCGGCGTTGCCTCGCAACAGCAGCGTCACGCCATCCACGATATCGCTTATCACTGCGCTGGCGGTCGCATCCTGCCCTGCCCCGCGGCCGATGTAGACCGTCTCGCCGACGACATCGCCGGTCACCGATACGCCGTTGAAGACATCGTTGACGTTGGCCAAAACCTTGGTGCGCGGCAGTAAGGTCGGAGCAACGACGACCGAGAGCTCATCGGTTTTAAAGTCACGCTCGATCACGGCCAGTAGCTTGATCGCCAGATCGTGCTCCCGCGCGTATTTGATATCGACTTGGGTAATTTGCGTGATGCCCTCCACGCCCATTGCCTTGGTTGGCACCCACGTGCCGTGGGCGAGGTAGGCGATGATCGAGGCTTTGTGGGCGGTATCCCAACCATCCACGTCGAGCGACTCATCGGCTTCGGCATAGCCGAGGGCTTTGGCCTCTTGCAGGATCTCGAGGTAACTCAGGCCTTCGCGCTCCATCCGGGTAAGGATGTAATTACAGGTGCCGTTCAAGATGCCGTAGATCCGGTCGAATCGGTTGGCGACTAAGCCCTCGCGAATCGACTTGATGATCGGGATACCTCCAGCCACCGAGGCTTCAAAAAAGTAGTGGCCGCCATGCCGGCGCGCCTCGGCAAAAATCTCAGGACCATAATCGCACACCAGCGCTTTGTTGGCGGAGACAACGGTCTTGCCCATGCGCAAGGCTGCCAGAGTGACGTCCTTGGCTACGGTGGTCCCGCCGATGAGTTCACAGACGATCTGGATCCGCGGATCGGTCGCGACTTCCATCGGGTCCGTGGTCAAGCGGGAGGCCCCTACTCGGACCTGACGTTTTTTATTTAAATCACGCACGGAGGCGCGGCAGAGCCGGAGCTTGGCGCCGAGCCGGGCTTCCAACTTGGCGCGAGAACGGGTGACGTGTTTCCACACGCCCTGTCCTACAGTGCCGAGGCCACAGATGCCGATGTTGACGACAGGAAGATCGCTCATAACAAGATGAATTCAGGAAACCGTTACTTACGGTCCCAGCGGTGTTCGGTGCCAGCCATCAAACGTTTGATGTTGGCGTGATGACGGGCGATGACGAGGACGCCGAGGATGCTGGCCATGACTTGGATCACGATACTGAAGCCCAAAAACCAGGGTGATACCGCGATGATCAACGCCGCCACCATCGAGGCCAGCGAGACATACTTGGAGAGCCAGAAAGTGATAACCCAAGCGGCGGCGGCAGCGAGGCACGGGAGAGGCATCAGCACGAATAATCCGCCCGCTGCCGTGGCCACGCCTTTACCTCCGCGAAAACCCGTGAAGCAGGAAAACGAATGCCCGAGCACCGCGCCGACCACGCCGGCGACACCGCCCAAGTCGTAACCGAGCGAGCCCGAAGGACCGCCCAGTTGGAGCGCGAGCGGGATGACCGTGGCGACGAGCCCCTTCAATGCGTCCAGCGCGAAGACCAGATTACCCGGTCCGGAACCCAGCACCCGTTTCACGTTGGTCGCGCCCGGGCTCTTGCTGCCGACCTCGAAGATATTCACTCCCTTGGCGCGAGCGACCAAGTAGCCAAACGGCAGGGCCCCCAGCAGGTAGCTGAGAACTAGAGTGATGACGAGCGGAAGCAACATGACGAGACGGCGGACGGGGTTTACAGCTGCACGAATTTGGCGAGATTGATCTTAGGATGCCCTTGAATTTCGGCGCGGGCCTCCGCGCTGGGCTCACTATCTACGCGAACCACCATATAGGCAGTCTCGCCTTGCACAAGCCGACTCAGGGACATGTCCGCGATATTCACCCCAGCCCGGCCGAGCAACGTGCCAACCTCACCCACCATACCCGGATGATCGAGATTCTCTAGCACAAGCAGCTTACCATCGGCCGCCACTTCCACTTCACGGCCGTTGACGCCCACGATGCGTGGTTGTTGGGCCTTGCCAATCAGGGTGCCTTTCGCGCTGTGACGATTGCCGTTACAGTCAACCGCAGCCACTTCGATCAGTTCGGTGTAGTCCACGTCGGAGTTGGATTTGGTCACCTCAACTTCCACGCCGAGACGTTTGAGCAAGTAAGGGGCATTTACCTCGTTGACCTCTTCGCCACTGATCCGGCGTAACCAACCCCGTTGGATTGATCGGGTCACGGCATTGGCATCGAGGTCGATGATCTTGCCCCAATAAGTAATGTGCAGCGCTTCGATCTGGGCGGGTGCGATCTGCTGCACGAGTGTGCCCAGCTTCTTGCCCAAATCGAGATACGGACCGAGCACCTTCAACGCCGCGCTATCGATCGACGGCATATTCACCGCGTTACGGATGATGCCCCGGGAGAGCACATCGACGATTTGTTCGGCGATTTCCACGCCGACCGCCGCCTGAGCTTCCACGGTAGAAGCGCCGAGGTGTGGCGTAAGGTTCAGGTTGGGCAACGAACGCAGCTCGCTGTCTTCCGCCAAAGGCTCGTCTTCAAAAACATCGAGACCCGCCGCGCCGACTTGGCCGGATTTGAGGGCGGCCGCAAGCGCGGTTTCTTTGATGATGCCGCCGCGCGCGCAATTGAAGATCCGCACACCCGACTTGCACTTCGCCAACGCCGCTTCGTCGATCATGTATTTCGTGTCCTCGGTCAGCGGCATGTGCACGGTGATGAAGTCCGCTTCAGCCAACAGTTCGTCCAACGCCACGCCTTCAACCTGCATGGCCTTGGCCCGGCTCGGTGCCAAGTAGGGGTCGTAGGCCAGCACGCGCATGCCAAAAGCCTGCGCTCGTTTGGCCACCTCACCACCGATGCGGCCCATGCCGATAATACCGAGCGTCTTGCGGAAAAGTTCGACCCCGGCGAACACTTTGCGATCCCACCGACCGGCTTTCATCGAGGCCGAAGCCTGCGCCACCGGACGGGCCCCCGAAAGGATATGCGCAAACGTCAGCTCAGCCGTAGCGATGGTATTGCCCGAGGGCGTGTTCATCACCACGACCCCCTGCTCCGTAGCGGCTTCGACATCGACGTTGTCGACCCCCACCCCGGCGCGGCCTACTACCTTGAGTAGCGGCGCAGCGGCGAGCACCTCGCGGGTGATTTTGGTTTCGGAGCGCACGGCGATGGCATGCACGTCCTTCACCAGTTCGAGCACCTGCTCTGGTGAGGACCCGTAAGCCTCCACCACATCAAAGCCCGGCTGCTCACGCAGATAGGCTACTCCTTTGGCTGAGATCTTGTCGGCTACGAGGATTTTCATGAAGTCAATCGCTTCGGAGGGAAGAGGTCGCCCCGCCACCCGGCAAGGAAAAGCTTTCCGGGCGGTTTGACGAGCGAGTTCCCCTCGGCGTCGCGTCTGATCGATTGCCTTCCCGCCGGCGGACCTTTGCAGTAGAACCATGACTAATATTCCCCTAGGGGCGGATCGTTTAGGCCGCCAAATCGCCTTCATGGTCGAGGTCGATAAACTGAAAGAGGTCTTTCGCCAGACGAAGCTTATCAACAGCCACCGCCAAGAAAACGACGCCGAACACTCGTGGCACCTGTGCCTCACCGTCATCCTGCTGGCCGAATACGCCAACTCTCCCGACCTTGACGTATTACGGGTGCTCAAAATGGTCATCCTCCACGATCTTGTCGAAATCGACGCCGGCGATACCTTCGCCTACGACACCGCTCGCATGGTCGACCAACACGAACGGGAAGCCCGCGCCGCCGACCGGATATTTGGCATGTTGCCCGACGATCAAACCGCAGAATTCCGCGCGTGTTGGGACGAATTCGAGGCGCAAGAAACCCCCGAAGCGCAGTTCGCGCTTTCGTGCGATCGTTTCCAACCGATGTTGCTCAACCTCATGACCGACGGTGCCTCGTGGAAAGAACACGGCATCACCCACGACCGCGTGGTAGCGCGGAACGGATGCGTCGAAAAAGGCTCGAAACCCATGTGGGAACGGATGTTCGCCATGCTCGAAGAAGCGGTCAAACTCGGTATCGTAGCACCGAGGCCGTAGCCTGCCTCGGAAGTAGCAGGTGTTAAGTGACAGAGACCGCTCAGCGGAGGCAGGTCGTAGACGCATTACGGCAACAATTTAGTCTAGACCTGCCCCTTTCCCCTCCCTCCTTTCCTCCGAACGGCGTTCGTCCGTTGTCCAATTGATGAAAAAAGGCTGCCGTGAGTTTTGTACTATCCGAAATCGTCCCTTGGGGACGATCCCTCCGCGAATACACCACCATGTTCAGCCTCTCTGATGCCGATCTGAAAAAATCGATTCTCGGATGTGCTGATGGCCCGCCAGCGCCAACCACGAAGTCACTAGCCGAGGAGGAAATTATATTTCGGCTGATCCCATTTGCCCGTTCACTGCATCACAGATCCGAACCCGCATCGATTTCACGGCGGCAGAGGTGCTTAGCCAGACGCAAAAACACCGCGGTAAGTTTAGGTGGAAAGCCATTGCGTCAATTGATCATCTGCGGGAAATCCGCATGGAAGCCATGCAGCGGTTTCTGAACGATTTCGCCGATTCTGATTCCAATTCGCGCTAGGTTAACGCGTCCCTACCGCTGCTACCTTTCGCAGCCAACGAATTCGACTTGGTCTTATGCTCCCATTTTTTGTTTCCCTACAGCACTCAGTTAAATCGCGATTTCCACCTCCGGGCAATCGATGAACTCTGCAGACTTGCGAGCGAAGTTCGGGTATTCCCTCTATTACAATTGGATGGCACGCTATCACCCCACTTGGCCGCAATCGTCTCGCACGGTAAAACCCAAGGCCTGACCACCGAAATCAGACCCGTAAACTATGAGTTCGTGAAGGGTGCCAATCAGGTGCTCGGGTTAACTCGTTAACGCCCCCGTGCCTATATCTACCTGATTTCCAGCGGTCGGTGGTCTCGACAGCTCGACATCCTCCGCCATCGTGACGGCATGCCCGTTCATTCCTTCACCACCGCCATCGGCCCCTGCTCGATTTGGTGGGAAGAAGAAGCCGTCACCCGGTTCATGTTGCTCACGAAAGATGCCGACTCCGAATCCGCGCCCGCTTGGTTAGAGCCCCTCATCGCCCGGGTGCAAAGACACTTGCGCGAGGGTGGCGAGGATTTTGCCGGTGTGGTCATAGCGTGGGCTCAGGTTTCTCCCTTTCAAAAACGCGTCTACGAAGCCGCGCTCAAAACCAAGTCTGGCCAAACCGCCACTTACGGCGATCTCGCGAAAACTATCGGTGAGGCCCCTGCGGTCAGTCGTGCCGTCGGCACCGCTCTTGGCCAAAACCCTTGGCCGTTGCTCGTGCCCTGTCACCGATTCGTCGGCGCCAACGGCAAGATGACCGGGTTTTCCGCGCCCGGCGGGATCGACACCAAACTCAAGCTCCTTGCGATCGAAGGCAGCCAACTTTTCGACGTATGAAGCCGCACTACGATTCCGCCCAAGCCATCGCCGAGCTCAAAGCGGCCGACCCCACGCTCGCCGAGCTCATTGATCGCTGCGGGCCCTTCACCTTGTCGCTCCACCGCACAACCGGCCTCTTTCCCTCGCTGCTCGGCGCAATCATCGGTCAACAACTCAACGGCAAAGCGGCCGCCAGCATCCACCAACGGGTGCTCGCGCTCACCGGTAGTCCACCTACGCCTGAGAGCATCGAAACGTTGGCCGATGCCCCCCTGCGCGCCGCCGGATTATCCGCCAACAAGCTCCGCGCCATTCGCGATCTCGCGGTCAAAACCCGCGAAGAAATCGTGCCGGATATGAGAACCGCCCGCACACTCACGGACGACGCATTGATCGAACGCCTCACCGCCGTGCGCGGGATCGGTCCGTGGACCGTGCACATGCTTCTGATGTTTAAACTCGGTCGCCCTGATGTGATGCCCACCGGGGACTTCGCCATCTGTCTGGCCTTTAGCCAACACTTCCGTCGCGGGCGTAAAATCACGCCTGCCCAACTGCTCAATCACGCCGAAAAATGGCGGCCTTGGCGCAGCATCGCCAGCTGGTATCTGTGGCGCTCGCTTGAGCAGCCCAACTTGCCAACGAAGTAACGCGTTCCACGGCCGATTCATCGATGATTAATCACCAAAACTGAATGGTCGTTCCACTTGAATCTCCTGAGCAGTTGGCGCACGTTCCGACTCCCTAATTCGAATGATTCCTACCACTATGCGAGCTTTGGCCAAGCAGACTGCTGCTCCTGGCCTCGACCTTATAGAAGCACCGGTGCCCCGCCCCGGTCCAAGCGACGTATTGATCCGCGTCAAACGCACCTCCATCTGCGGCACCGATGTACATATCCATAAATGGGATTCTTGGGCGCAAAAGACGATCAAGATACCGACCATCATCGGCCATGAATTTGTCGGCGAGATCGCCGCCATGGGCGATCAAGTGATCGGATACAAACTCGGCGATATCGTCGATGGCGAGGGTCACATTACCTGCGGCCAATGTCGTAACTGTCACGCCGGGCGACGCCACCTTTGCCACCAGTCCCAAGGCGTCGGCGTCAATCGCGATGGCGCCTTCGCGGACTACCTCTGTCTGCCGGCGACTAATGTCGTAAAAGTGGATGCCTCCATTCCGCTCGACGTGCTTTCTTGTTTCGATCCACTGGGCAACGCCACCCACGCCGCGCTCCAATGGGACCTCGTCGGCGAGGATGTATTGATCACCGGAGCCGGCCCGATCGGCTGCATGGCCGCCG
>Ga0075109_1000556_pt1 | contig 25561 bp, 18 predicted proteins | sample AntAceMetag02UKD_FD_69798 | JGI IMG/M metagenome (GOLD analysis project Ga0075109, IMG submission 69798) | Saline lake microbial communities from Ace Lake, Antarctica - Antarctic Ace Lake Metagenome 02UKD | ecosystem: Environmental > Aquatic > Non-marine Saline and Alkaline > Saline | place...
CGCCCGCTACGACGAGTTGAAATAGAAAACGTTACCATTGGGAAATCCAATTGGTGACGTTTTGGATCATTTATTCAGCACCGGCAAATCCAACCTCGAGGTCCCCGGTCGGACGCTTACGATGATTCGTCTCCGTGGGACTTCCACGCGGAGCTCCTCGGTCGCATGCAGCCGCGACTTCTCGGTTACATCATTTCATTGGTGGCGGATGTCACGGATGCGAAAGACGTGTTGCAGGAAACCAATCGAGTCATCGCGGCCAAGATCGGCGAGCTTAAGCAGGCGGATCGTTTCGCGGCTTGGGCCTACCGCATCGCCTTTTTCCAGAGCCTGGCGTTTCTAAAAAAATGTCAGCGCGACCGGCATGTCTTTGGCGACGACCTGTTGCGTAATTTAGCCGCGCTCAGTGAAGACCTGAACGGGCAATTGGAGCAGAGTTGGGGCCGGTTGGAGCGGTGCTTGGCGCGCCTACCAGATCGGTCCCGTTTGGTGGTGAGCGACTACTATTATGCCGGGCTCTCGTTGGTTGAGATCGGCGACAATCGGTCTATGCAGGCCAACCACGTAGCGCAGGTTTTGTATCGGTCCCGGCAGGCGCTGCACACGTGCATCACTCAATTGGAGGAAGCAGAGCATGAATGAACTAGAAACACTGATCGGGCGGATGCTCGAAGGCACGCTGTCGAATGATGAACGCCGTGACCTCGAAGCTCGGCTACAGCGCGAGCCCGCCGCCCGTCGCATTTACACCGAGCAGTGCCAATGGCATGCCGAGCTCGCGCTCAATACGGAGGTCAAACCCCTGCTGAAAGCGGAAGAACTGATCGCCCCGGCGGTCGGGGGCAATACCGCCGCCGACCCCAGCGGGAATGCGGCGATGTGGCGGTGGATCGGCGTCGCGACTGCGGTGGGGGCAGTGGCCGGCTGGGCGGTGTTGCGTTACAATCCGGCCGATCTGGTGGCGGAAACGGAAGTGTCGATTGTGAGCCTGACTCCGGAGGCGGCTTACCAAGAGGCAGAATTTTCGGAGCACGGTTCACTGAGTCGTCCGCCCACCAATTTTGCGGTAGTTACGCCGACCGCCGGAGGGTATGGCGGTGAGATCAGTTTCAATCGCGACGTGCGCCCGATCTTGTCGGAGAACTGTTACCATTGCCACGGCCCCGATGCGAATACCCGCAAAGCCGAGCTCCGGTTGGACATCGAGGCCAACGCGTTCGAACCGCACGGTGATTACGCGGCGGCCATCATCCGCGGTGACGCGGAGAACAGCCCGATCTTCCAGCGCATCACCAGCACGAAGAAGAGCGAAATCATGCCGCCGGCGGATTCGCACAAGACGCTGACCGCTGCGGAAAAGTCGATTATCCACGACTGGATTATCCAAGGCGCCGAGTGGGAGTCCCATTGGGCGTTCATGAAACCTGAGAAGGCCGCGCCGCCCCCATCAAACTGGGGTCGCGGCCCGATCGATGCGTTCATCGCGGCTAAACAAGTTGCGCTGAGACTCGCGCCCAACCGTCCCGCCGATCGCGCGACCCTCGCGCGTCGTCTCGCCCTCGACCTCACCGGCTTGCCGCCCACGCCAGGCCAAGTCGCGGACCTCGTGACCGATGCGAGCCCCGATGCATACGAGCGTTATGTCGATGCCCTCTTAGCCACGCCGGCCTACGGCGAGCACCAAGCGCGGTTCTGGTTGGACGCCGCGCGCTATGCGGATACCCACGGACTCCATCTTGATAACTATCGGGAGATCTGGCCGTATCGCGATTGGGTGGTGCAGGCGTTTAACCGTAACCAGCCCTTTGACGAATTCACGGTCGAGCAGATCGCCGGAGACTTACTACCCAATCCGACGGAAGATCAGCTTCTCGCCACGGGTTTCAGTCGGTGTAATCCGACGACGAGCGAAGGTGGCGCCATCGACGACGAATACCGAGCAATCTACGCGAAGGATCGGGCCGAAACGGCGGCGACCGTTTACCTCGGCTTGACCGTCGGTTGTGCGGCCTGTCACGACCACAAGTTCGATCCGATTTCGCAGAAAGATTTTTATCAGTTCTCCGCTTTCTTCAATAACATCGATGGGCCGATCATGGATACCAATCGGCACGACACGCGCCCGAATCTGGTGATGCCAGCCGCCGCCGATGAGGCCGATTGGGAGCGCCTGCAGGTGGAGCTCAAAACCGCCAATAGGGAGCTCAAACGAATCGAAGCGGAGCGCGAAGACGCCTTCGTAGATTGGCTGGCGGCCGTGTCGCCCGACGTGATCGAATCGACCGGGTTGGCGGGCGAGCTCTGGCAGTTACAGTTGACGCCGGTAGCGCCGGATGCGGCGCAAATCATCGCGGTGGCGGCACCGGAGGAGACCTTGGCGTGGACGTCTCGCACCGCGTTTACGATCAACCTGGATCACAAGTTAGCCCAACTGGCAGCGGGGGACGAGACGTTGATCGCCTCGCAATTCGATGGTGATCGCGGCTGGCGGTTGTATGCGCTATCCGGAGACCGCGATGAACCGGCCGCGGCTCGGCTGCGGTTCGAGCTGATCCATTCTTTGGCAGCCGGAGAGATGCTTGCCGTTACGTCGCAAGCCAACCGGTTCGCCTCGCCGCCGCAGTTACGCGCTTCGTCGTTGGTGGTAAGTTATGATGGCTCGGGTAGCGCCGCCGGCATCACGATGGGCCACCCGCGTCGCGTTTTCATCGACTCCGATCTCACGATTGACGCGTTGCCACCGGGCGAGGTTGGGGCGAGTGAGCTCCAATTATTCGCCTCGGTCGAGCGGCCGGAAGAGGCCGATCCGTCTGCTGGCACGACCCGAATCGCGCTGTATGATCGCCCGCATCCGCTGCACGTCTTTGACCTACTTTGGAAAAAGGGCGGGCTGGTGAAGATTCTGGCCCAAGTCGAGGAATCCGGGGAAACAGAGATGGAATCCAAGCAGTTGAATCAATTCCGCGATTTCTACTTCGATCTGATCGATCCAACCTATCGCGAGGCGAAATATGAGCAGGCGGCCATCGAGTTGGCGCATAACCTGATCTACGAGCGCTCCACAGTTTCGTTGATCATGAAGGAGCGCGAAGCGGCGGCGATCGCCCACATTCTCTATCGCGGCGAATATGACCAGAAGGGGGACGAAGTAGCCGCCAACGTACCGGAGATTATGGGTGGTTTGCCAGAGGAGTTTCCGGCCAACCGTCTCGGATTGGCGCGCTGGTTGGTGGCCGATGAAAACCCCCTGACCGCCCGAGTAACCGTGAACCGGATTTGGCAGAACATTTTCGGCATCGGCCTAGTCGCGACCCCGGAGGACTTTGGCATCATGGGCGAGAATCCTAGTCACCCGGAGTTGCTTGATTGGCTGGCGGTAGATTTCCGGGAAAGCGGTTGGAATGTGAAAGCCATGATCAAGCAGCTCGTCATGACCGACACGTATCGCCAGAACGCGCGGATCAAAGCGGACGAATATGAAGTCGATCCGGCGAACCGATTCTTGGCGCGCGGTCCGCGTTACCGTCTCGATGGCGAAGTCATCCGCGATCAGGCATTATTTGTTAGCGGAGCTTTGCACGATCAGGTCGGCGGTCCTCCGGTCCGACCTTACCAGCCGACGGGTATCTGGAACACGGTGGCCTACTCGGGCAGCAACACGCGGTTCTATTTCGAGGACGAAGACGACGGCCTCTATCGGCGTAGTCTCTACACGTTTTGGAAACGCACGGCGCCGCCGCCGAGTATGACTATCTTCGATGCGCCTTCGCGCGAGAACTGTTCCGTGCGGCGGGATAGAACCAACACGCCGCTCCAGGCCCTTACCTTGATGAACGATCCGCAGTTCGTCGAAGCGGCGCGACGGCTGGCCGAGCGTGCGCTGAGCCCGGGTGGCGCGATTGAGCAGACCCCGCGCGGTCGAATCGAATCGATGTATCGGTTCGCGTTCGGTTACGAGGTGCCCGACGCCCAAGAAGAAGTCCTGCACAAATCCTATCTCAAGTTTACGGAGAAATTCGGCGAGGATCCGGCCGGGGCTGTGGCGTTTATCCAGACGGGTGCCTCCGCCCCGATGCCGGTCGACGATCCCGTCGCATTCGCGTCGCTCACCATGGTCGCTAGCCAGATCATGAACCTCGACAGCTTTATTACTAAATACTGACCCCCTGCGATCATGGACCCTATTCAACATTACGTTAATCTGGAGACGCGCCGGAAATTCCTCGGCAACATGGCCATGGGTTTGGGCACGGCGGCGCTGAGCGCCTTAGCGCCCAAGGCGTTGCTCGGCGGGCCGATGGTCAGTCCCGGCACCGACCCTCTCCGTCACGGCATGCTGGGCGCGACGCACTTCGCGCCCAAGGCCAAGCGCGGCATCTACCTGTTCATGTCCGGCGCGCCTTCGCAGTTGGATATGTTCGATTACAAGCCACAAATGAAGGACCTCTTCGATAAGGATCTGCCGGATTCAATTCGCAACGGCCAGCGGCTCACGGGCATGACTTCGGGGCAGGATCGTTTCCCGATCGCACCGTCGATTTACGATTTCCAACAACATGGAAAATCCGGCGCGTGGGTGAGTGAGCTCCTGCCCAACACCGCGAAGATTGTGGATGACATTGCCATCATCAAATCAATGTGGACCGAGGCGATTAATCACGATCCGGCCATCACCTATATCCAGACCGGCAACCAGATTCCCGGACGTCCCAGCTTGGGCTCTTGGCTGAGTTATGGTCTCGGTAGCCTCAACGATAACCTGCCGACGTTCGTCGTGCTCAACTCCTCCTGGACCGGTCGTAAGGAAGCGCAGGCGTTTTTCACGCGGCTGTGGGGCGCGGGTCCCTTGCCGTCGCAACATCAGGGTGTCGCGCTGCGCTCGGATGGCGATCCGGTGTTGTATCTCTCGAATCCGCACGGGGTATCGAGCGACATTCGCCGGTTGATGCTCGATGGGGTGAACGAGATCAACGAGGACATCTTCCACGAGTTCGGTGATCCCGAAACGCATGCCCGCATCTCGCAATACGAGATGGCGTTTCGTATGCAGTCGTCGGTGCCTGAACTGACCGATTTATCGGACGAGCCGGATTACATTTTTGATCTTTATGGACCGGACTCGCGGGTGCCGGGAACGTTTGCCTACAACTGCCTCATGTCCCGCCGCCTCGCGGAAAAGGGCGTGCGTTTCTCGCAGATCTTTCACCGGGGTTGGGATCAACACGGCGACCTGCCGAAGGATTTGCCCAACCAATGCCAGGACGTTGATCGTGCCTGCTACGGTTTAATCACCGACCTCAAACAACGCGGCATGTATGACGATACGTTGGTCGTCTGGGGCGGCGAGTTTGGCCGCACCATCTATTGTCAGGGTGAGCTCACCGAGACCGATTACGGGCGCGATCATCATCCGCGTTGTTACACCATGTGGATGGGTGGGGCCGGCGTGAAAAAGGGCGTCGTTTACGGCGACACCGACGAGTTCAGCTACAACATCACCAAGGATCCCGTGCATATCCGCGATTTGAATGCGACGATTCTCCACCAGTTCGGCGTCGACCACCACCAACTCAACTTTAAGCACCAGGGACTCGACCTGAAACTCACGGGGGTGGAGGAAGCCCATGTTGTAAAAGGCGTCCTCGCTTAATGCTGTCGTGGCAAACCGGGCTCGAATACTGATCTGGGTAGGCTGTGGGATCGGCCTCTTAGGACTGGCCTCCATCTGGTGGTTGTTACCGCTGACGGGGGCCGGCAGCACCGACGGCGTGCGCTTCCTCGGGCGGTTTCACCCGGTGCTGCTGCACCTGCCCATCGCCCTAGTGCTGCTTCTCGGTTTGCTCGAACTACGCGGCGGCGCGAAACGTGGAACCGAAACCGATAGGCTGATTGGTTTCGTGCTGGCGCTCTCGGTAGTCACCACGTTGCTAGCGGTCGTATCAGGTTCGTTGTTGGCGTTTGGCGAAGGCGCCGACGAAGCCTTGGTCGAAGCCCATCAACGCAACGGCATCCTACTCGGGATGGCGGTCGTGTTGTTGGTGGGGTTGCGCACGCTGACGTCACGCTGGGGTTATCGTGGCGGGTTACTCGTGGCGGTGGGATTATTGGCCGTGACCAGCCATCAAGGTGGCTCAATTACGCACGGTCGTGACTACCTTACGAAGTATGCGCCGGATGCGATTCGCCGTGCGCTAGGGTTGGAGGTCGAAGCACCCATCGCCGTCGCGCGGGCGGAGGATTTGATTGTCTTCGAACACCTCGTGCAGCCGATCATCGAGCAGAACTGCCTGTCCTGCCACAATAGCGACAAGCTGAAAGGAGAGCTCAATCTGGAGTCGTTCCAAGGCCATCTCGCAGGCGGAGAATTGGGTCCAGCGGTCGTGCCCTCGGACCTTGATGCGAGTGAGCTTTATTTCCGCATCACGCTGCCAACGGACGACGAAGAGTTTATGCCGCCGGATGACAAGACCCCGCTGAGCAAAGACGAAGTAGGTCTACTCGCATGGTGGATCGAGCAGGGCGCGTCACCGGATCAAACCGTCGCGCAACTCGGCCCCCGTCCGGCCGAAGTCGACGACTACGTGGCGACCCTGTTCGCTAATATGCTGACACTGGAAGAGCGCGCCGGCATCGCCGCGGAGCATCAGGAACTGTATGCGGCCCTGGGCTATATTCGCGCTAAACACGGTGTTTTGATTCTTCCCACCGAGTTGGATTCTACGCGATTTACGGTCGAGACCAATACCGTCCGGCGCACCTTCGACGATGACCTACTGCGCCTGTTGGAACCCTACGCGAAGAGTTTTGTATCGGCGGATTTGAGTGGCACGCAGCTCACGGATGCGGCGCTCGTTTCACTGGCCAAGTTTTCCAATCTCCGCACGCTCAACCTGAGTCAGACCGCCCTAGCTGGTGCGACGTTGAGTCAGCTGGCACAGCTCCCGGAACTCGAATCACTCAACCTTTACGGATCGGCTATTGATGCGGCAGCGGTGGAGCAACTGGCTGAGCTCAAACAGCTGAAGCAGCTCTTCCTTTTCCAAACGGCGTTGGATGATGAGGCGATGGTAAGTCGCCTCCGAGCAGCCCTGCCCAATTGCGATATCCGCGTCGCGGCCGTCGTCGCGCCGTTGCCCGCAAAGTCGGTCAAGCCGGATACGGATTACGGCAACTCATAGCGAATCTGGGGGGGGGGATGCAGTCGGGCCTAAAGGGCGTCGGGAATGATGATGGAGAACAGTTTTTGCGCGTTCTGAAGGTGTAGGCGAGAGGGAGCCGTCAGATCAAACCCAAGGTCAGCGACCTTAACCTCTTCGCGACCGGGGGCGCGGACGGCGACGACGGCTTTGCTGTCGTGGGCGCAAAGCATGGCGGCGAGATCGGGGAAGCGGGTGAGTATGGTGCTGGCAAGGGTATGGACTTTGGTCAGTTCCCCATTACCGGCCTGCGTAGTGAAAATTTTAATACCAGCGGCGTTCATGGCATCTTCAAAACCAGCGCGGCGTTGTTGGCCGTGGGCATGCCGTCGATGATCGCGACGGGGGCACCGGTCGGGAGCGGCGCGGCGAGCACTTCGCCAACAGCCTTGGCGCCGGCGCGGCGGTCGGGACCGATGAAGGGCACGGTGAGGTCGGCTTGGGCGAGGGCATCGATGTTGCGACGTGATCACAAGGGCTCCCGCTGCTTGCGCGCGGTATCGTCGCGGGGATGAGGGCCTTGGAATCGGCGGGAGCGATCACGATCGCATCGACGCCGCAGGCGACTATCTGCTCGACGAGGTTCACCGGTTGGGCGAGTTCAGTTTCGTTTTTGATGCCGTTGAAGATGAGTTCGTGCTCGGCGGCATGCGCGGCTAGGTGAGCCTCGGCGCCATCGGACATGGTTTTGAAGAATTCGTTGGCGAGCAACTTCATCACGAGAGCGACTTCGGGTTTAGCCGATTCGGTCGATTCAGGAGGCGGCGATTTGCCGCAGTCAACGAAGAACAAAGCTGCCACGCCAAGGACGGTGGGCAGGAAACGGCGAAGCGGGGGCGGAACGAGGGGCAGAGGGGGAGGGCCAAGCTGAATGGAGGGATCTCTCACCGCAAAAATTCGGCGCCAAGCGTCACCCACCGTTACCCTCAACTATAAGGCTTCAATGCCCTTTCATAGCCTTCAAATAACAAGAATGTGCATAAAATTGCATTGACGAATCTAACTTAATGCACTTCTATTTGGCCAAGGATGCGATTCGCCCCGAAAAGCCGCTTCCTAAACCCTAACCCAAAAATGAAATACCCTTGGAAACCCCGCCACTTTGTGGTGATGGCCAGCTTACTGCTGGCTCCGGCGCTCTCTGCTCAGCAGACCGACTCCGCTTCCGCTGATTTCGTCGAAAACGACGTGATCGAGCTTTCCCCCTTCATGGTGGATACCACGCAGGATAACGGCTACAAAGCGACGAATTCGGTTACCGGTTCCCGCCTAGATACTTTGATTAAGGACATCCCGATGCCGATCGAGGTGATCACCGAACAATTTGTCAAAGACACCGGATCAGTCGATCTGCGGGAGTCTTTGCGTTACAGCGCTGGTATTATTCTGGAGTCCCAGAATGATGCCGGGCAGGGCAACACCTTCGTGAATGAAGGTGGTGTTCACAACAACGAGGGTGCCACCGCCGCCAAGACCCAAACCACGGTAAAGATGCGCGGTTTCATCACGGACTCGGTGCTGCGCGATGGCTTCCGCCGTCAACACTCCACCGACTCGGCCAACATCGGCCGGATCGAAGTGGTGCGCGGACCGGCCGCCTTGCTTTACGGCATCGGCAACTTCGGCGGTATTGTGAACTACATGCCTAAGCGCCCTCTCGACGAGGATCGCCACGAAGCGGCCGTCGGCGTTGGCACGGACGGTTATTACCGTGCCTCGTTCGATTCCAACATCTCGTTTGATAACAATCCGAAGTATGGCTTCCGGGTGACGGGTGCGGTGCAGTCTGATGGGGATAATACCGAGCTCAGGGAGTCTGACAAATACTTCATCGCTCCGGTGTTCACCTTCAAGCCGTGGGAGAACACCATGATCACCCTCGACGGTGAGTATGGTGAAGAGGAAGTCTCCGGCACCGGTTTCCAAACCGTGCGGGCCCGGGCCGATGTGCCGGCCGACCAACAAGACCGTCTCGAGCGGGCGGGTTGGCTGGAATTTGACGACAAAGAGCGTCGCACCTTCCGCTGGTCTGGTCCCGACACCTACGTTGATTCGAAAGCGAGTAACTTCCTCTTCAAGATCGACCAAAAAATTGCCGAGAACCTCTTTTTCACTGCGGGATATAATAAGTCCTTCGCCCGTTTCAGCGTGCTGGACGTCGGTGGCGCCCTCCAAGTAGGAGTGGGACCAGCGTCGCAGCGCGGCACGGTTAATGTTTCCGCGCTTTCCCCGGATGACCTAGCCTTCCAAGGCGGCACCCTCAGCGATGTGACCTTCCAATATCAGTGGAAAGACACTTACGAAACCACCGATCGCGAACAGATCCGGGCCGAGTTGACCTACAACTTCGACACCTTGGGTGACTCAAGATGGTTGGGTATGAACCACAACTTTTTGGCAGGCTACTCGGAAGAGTATTCCGACAAGAACACGCGTCTCGACCAGACCTTGCCGGGCCTGAACAACTACCGCAATCCAGCCGATTCCGCCTACATTCGTTATGGCACGCAAGGTGATGGCTCTGCTGACGTGGGCATGGGTCGCTTCAATAATGTCCGCAACGAAGCGTGGAACGAAGGTATCTACGGCGTTTATCAAGGCACCTGGTTGGACGAACGTCTCACCATCGTCGCCGGCATGCGCGAAGACACCAACGACAACCGCGTTGGTACGATTGACGCGATCAATCCGGGCTCCACCAACACGGTTGATCGTGATGATCAGAGTAAGACGACCTCCCAATACGGAGCGAGCTTGCAGCTCACCCGAGGCATTTCTGTCTTTGCCCTCTCGGCTGAAGGTCTTGTGCCTAACTTCGAAGGATTGCGCGACGGCTTCGGTAACCCAATCGATGCCACCTTGGCGAAGAGTGAAGAGATCGGTCTCAAAGTGGACCTCTTCAATGGTAAGCTCTCCGGCACCGTCTCGGCCTTCAACATCGAGCGCACCGGCACACCTTACTTCTACTGGTGGGCCCCAGCTCCGGCGAAGAACCAGTTCGATCCCAGCAAGGACATTGTTTATCTCGTCCAAGGCGCGAACCCAGAGGTGGGTCAAGCTGACTGGTCCGCCGCTCAGCAGAACGCGGTTACCGAATGGAATGCCGCGAAGGCTTCAGGCGCCGCCTACCAACAAGACGGCAAGTGGTATCTCAACGCTAGCAACTCCACCGGTGCCGCTTACATGGACAAGGTTTACGCCAACGTTTCCGCCGGCCAAGGCTGGCCCGGATGGTATTTCGATATCGAAGATCCTAACGTGAACAACGCCACCATGGACCGTTCCGCGGGCGACCGTGGCACCTATACGGCCTACACCAGCGGTGATGACGAGTCCAAGGGCTATGACATGCAGCTGCTCTGGACGCCGAACGATCAGTTCCAGTTGCTCTTCACCTACTCTCACCTGGTGCGCAAAACGCTCAATGTCGGTAGTTTCCCGGAACATCCCGCTTCGGGAGATCGTTGGGCCAACTGGTATTTCCCTGATGGCAGCTGGGGCTTGAGTGGCTATCCCCTCGAGGAAGCCTATTCCAACCCTTACGATTCCTCTTCCTGGAACGGTGCCGGTTACCTCGGTATTGGTTCGGATGATGACACCCCGGAAGATGCGGCCGCCTTCTGGGGCACCTACAAATTCAACGCCGACGGACCGCTCGCCGGCCTCACCTTTGGCCTCGGTGGTCAGTATGAGTCCGAACGTGAATTCGTCAGCGCTCGCACCGATGGTTCGGGTCAGTTGCAAGTGGATGCGAACGGTAACCCGATCGCCCTCTACACCGATCCCCGCATTAACATCGATATGATGATGAGCTACAACTTCCGGTGGATGGAACGCGATACCCGCGTCCAGCTGAACGTGAATAACCTGCTGAACGACAAGGACCAGTATGGTCTCGGTTTCGCGGGTGGCATCTCAGCCCGCCTCGAATTTGGAATGGTATTCTAAAACAACGTAACAACGTTGGGTTACTTGCCCGGTTCGCAGCAATGCGGACCGGGTTTTTTCTTGGGTGCGGTCATAGCCGGGGGGAGCGCGATCAAGTCGATATGCCTCCTCTCACCCCGGCTTCCTCCTGCGCCCAAGCTATGGCGGATGTAACGGCGGACGTAACGGGCGGACGAGAAGTCCAATCCGACCCGGCAGCACGGAGGCTTGGGTGGATCGGGTCATTCCGCCCGACATCGAGGGGCGGGCGTTCTTGGCCTAGCGACCCGCCTCCACGCGGATCCTGGGAGGGAGAAACGCACCACCTTGGACCTCTCAGCCCTGAATCACCCCCGACCATCAAGGTGGGGTGGTTGATCCGTTGCCGGGGCCGTAAATCCTACTGTACGAGGAAGGGGAAATTGCCGGAAGCTCCGCCGCCCTTGCCATCACGCACATAGAGAAACACGCGGTAGGGACCGGGTGCGGAAGGAACGCGGATCTGAGCATGGCTACCGTGGTTCTCCATCACACAATCAGGAATGGTCGGAGGCGCGGACTCGGCATCGCCGCCAAACTTGCGATCGTTCGTTTCGGCCACGATTTGCCACTCGAAATCGAGGGGATCGCCGTCCGGATCCAACACCTCAGCCGATACTTGCCAAAGGGAGGAAGGGGCGACGACGACCTCCCGGAGGTCGGAGCGCAAGGACGATACGAATGGAGATCGATTAGTGGGTTCTTGGCCGGTCCAAATTCGGCTCATGGTATCAACCACGGGCGTCTTTTCTCCGGTGGGGAGAAACATACTAAACCAAGTCGCGGTGGTTTCCTGTTTTTGGCCCCAGATGAAACAGAAGGTGCCGAGGCAACGTCCGGGCGCTGCTTCCATCTGCACGGTATGCGCCGCGGCGTAGCTCTCGGACTTCTCCACGGAAGTGGGTTCCAGCGGGGCTTCCCAATCGGTCATCGGCACCTCCCAGTGGCCTACCGGTCCGAATTCAGTCAATAGGTAGGGACGATCCCACCCTTGGTCGGCGAGACTAGCGGGAACCGTCTCTGCTCCAGCGTAGATATTGATGCCCAGCACATCCAGCGATGTGTAATGCTCGAGCATCTTGGCAACCTTGTTGTTGTAGGAGCCCGCCAGCACGGTGCACACGGGATGCTCTGGATCCTCCTCCTTGATGATGCGGGCGAGGACTTCCAATTCTTGCCAAACGCGAGGGTCATCACCATCGCCTTCCATTTCGTTGCCGAGTCCCCACATGAGCAGGGCGGGGTGGTCACGATATTTCTGCACGGCGGAGCGGATGCGGTCACGTTGCGCTTGGAGCATCGCTTCATCATCGTAGTCGTGACCATGACGGGGGTGGTTGACCCAGAGGCCGACAAGGGCGGTGAGGCCGAGCTCGTTGCATTCGTCGAGCAGAAGTTTCCCCGACTCGGTGAGACCCAATTGACCGACGCCCCACGTGCGGATGGTATTGCCCCCGAGGTCGCGCAGGAGTTTCAAATTGGTGAATCCACCGGCGCCATTAATCGCATAGGGCTCCCCATTGCGGATCAGCTGCCAAGCAACGGAGGGGCCTTGATCTAAAGACACCTTGGAGGGTTCAGCTAAAAGCAGGTTGGGCAGAGACATCAATCCGAGCGCATACGTTAAACCAACACGAACCATGCAACGAAACTGTCAGATTTTAGGGCATCAAGTAAAGTTAATTACGTGCATAAAATTGCATTAAAAATTGCATTAATCCCCGATTTAATACTGGCTCGCGATACTCAATCTGATGAGTTTTTATCCCGCCTCTCTCGACCTTTTCAGATCTTCCCTTCCCCTCGCATGCGCGGATCCATTCCTTTCATTTAATGGCTAAAATCAACCAACAGAGTATCGCCGAACAGCTGCGGATTTCTCGAGCTACGGTCTCACGTTGTTTCACCAACCACCCCGGTATTAATCCCAAGACGCGGGCTCGGGTCTTTGCGTTGGCTTCCCAGATGGGCTACTCGCATGCGGAAAAAAAAGAGCCGACCGGGCACGAACGGAAGAAGCGGGGACTGACCTTCGGGGTGTTGATTTGCGTCGATCTGCCCAATTTTGAACGCACGGGGTATGCTAATCCCGGGCAGGAATTGCTGAATGGTTTGTCGGAAGTCGCGCGGGTGCGAAGGGTGCGCCTAGATCTTCATTTTGTGCGACCGGAGGACTTACATTTAGACAGTCCGTCCTACACTAAGGTCAAAGCCTCCGGGCGGCGCCTGTGGGATGGCGTCGTGCTGATTTATCCGTTCCCGCAGACCATCGTGGACGAGTTGCGGGAGAAGTTTCCCGTCGTGTCTTTGGTGGAGCAGTATGGCCAGAGCCCGTTGGACTGTGTCGACGTCGATCATCATCGGGGGATCGAGCGGCTGATTGATCACCTGCAGGAGCAAGGTCATCAGCGGATTGGATTCTTCACGTGGCGTTATCCGGTCGAGGCCGGGTGGGCGTTGCGACGTTATGGTGCCTATGTCGAAATGATGACGGCGCGCGGTCTCGACATCTATCCAGAGATCGCCATCAACGTGGATCCGCGCCGGCCGCTTTCGTTGGCGGAATCCCACGCCGAGGTGATCCGGCTGACGAAGGCCGGGGTGACGGCTTGGGTCTGCGCCGCGGACCACCAAGCCTTTGATTTAATGAAGGCCATGAATACTGCGGGGTTGAAGATTCCACAGGATGTTTCCATCACCGGGTTCGATGGTTTGGAGCCACCGGAGGGCCAGCTGAAGCTTACCTCCGTGGAGATCCCTTTTCACCAAATCGGCGTCATTGGCGGCAAGCGGCTATGGGACCTGATTCAAAAACGTTTCGATTCGCAGCAGCATATTTTGCTCAACTGCGAGCTGGTTGTTGGGCGCACCTCCGACAAACCTAAGGGCAAGAAACGCGCCGTTAAAAAACGCGCCCGCAGCTGAGCGAAGCGCGCTGGACAGCGCTGGTCCTCCCGGAAGGGGCGACCTCCGTTTCGTCCGCGCCGGGCAAGCAAGTCCGGTCAGCCAATCGCCGTAAAACTCGACCCAAGTTTTACCACGATGTGTTGGATACGGCCGGTCCGTTGCAGCAGCTCGGCGCATATTCCTGAGTCGAGACGGCGACCCATAAACGTTTCGGCCGACGGTTCGCGTTGCACCACATATTGCGCGAGCCCTGCGCTTTGCTCGTAGACCACCGGAACTCCGGCCACCGTGAATGCAAGCGCATGGGCCGGAAGCGCCAGCGATGCGGCAGAACCGTCGAGAGCCACGTAATCGAAATTCGTGGGTTGAGCGTGAAACTCTACTGCGCGTAGGAACGTCGGGTGGAATGCGACCTGGCCTTCGGCGAAGTGAACTCCGAGCTCGCCGAGCCGGGTGAGGATTTCCTCCTTCACCTGTCCCGTCATGCCGGGTTGCTGGGCCCCCGCGTGACCAGGGGTGTGGGAGTAGGGATCGGTGGGGAAGGCTCCGAAGACGGCCGGCGGGTGGTTGAATCCCAAGCCGGCTCGAATGTCATAGTAGGCCTCGACTAATGCAGGGGCGCACCGGGACTCCGCTGCTTGTGCGGCGATGAGGTTTTCTTGCACCGCCAGCAACAGCTTCGCGACCATGTGCCAGTAAACGCAGCCGAGCCCTTCGAATCCGAACATGCCGCCGCTGCGACCCGTAAACGCGCGGTGATTGAACACCTCTTCGTAAATTGCCCGCACGGTTCCGGCGTCGGTTGTCGTCGCCGCGGCCCAGGTATCGTCGTGGGAAAGTTTCGTGAGCACCTGCTCCAAGGCGTCTTCATCAACGAGACTCGGTTGAAAATGCATTTGATTATTTTCGTCCCGTTGCACCAAGCGATGATCGTCCTGCTGCAACATCGCCTCGAACAGCGGGCAACGTATCTCCGCCGACTCGGGGATGGAGTTGCGGGCCAGAAACCCCGGTAGTTGGCGGTCGGGATAGAGCAGGTAGGTGTGGAGATCTTCGCGGAAAATATCGCTGGCGCGCAGGGCCTTGAGCATCTCGACGGTCTCTTCTCCCGCTAACAGACCGGAGCTCAGGGCCGCCACTTGCCCTTCCAGCATCAGCGGAAGGCGGCGAAGCTGGAGGACTTTGGGATCGTCGTCGAACTCCAACAAATTATAGGCGTGGAAGAGGCGATCCTTCCGCTGGTTGGCGCGCAGACTGTGGTCCACGAAGGCCAGAGCCGTCTCGAAAAGAGACCGCAACATGCTCGGCTCGATCGGCTCCGCTGCGGTGAGTCCGGTAGCGTAAAGTTCGCGACGGTAGTCGGCTCCGGCTGAAGCCAGCTCATCGATCAATACCCGGCGAGTGGGGTCGTCGAAATCGGGCTGAGCCAGCCGGTCGCGATGGAGGGTTAGCGTCGCCATGACGGATTCCGCTAGGCGGACCACGGTCCCGGCCACGGGGACGGGAGCCTCCCCGAGCATGGGCCAGAGCGAGGACTGCGCAAAGGCCAGCATCCGGCGAAGATAGTTGAGCGTTACGACCGAGACGCCGTAGCCGACGAGCGCGTTATTGGCGTCGTTCCACTCCGGACGTTGGGTGTTCATCCAGATGCCACCGCCGGGAATGAAGTTGGTCAGTCGCACCAGCACCTGGACCAGCAGTTTTTCGGTGAGGTTGGCATGCTGGACCTGACCCGCGGCCGACATCATCAGTCGGCCGTCCGCGCCCATGGTTGCAACGCGCCGGGAGATTTCCCGGTTGGCGGCACGATCAAACACGATCGTGTTGCGGGGGGTTTGACGCATCGCATTGTATTCGGATATGCGATACGGAACATCCGCGTAACTGAAACTCGCGGGACGCAGGGCGCTAGCCAGTCGGCTCGGCTGCAAGCGCGCCGACCATTCGAGCAGTTTTAGTAGGTAGACGACCTGGTGGTCACCCCAGTATCCGATCGAGGCCCACGGATTTTCGGGATCGGGCTCTTCCCATTCAATGCCCGCTTGGGTGATCCGGTAGGGGTTGTAGCCATCGGCGGTGGAGGCGTTGAGGAACTTGGCGATCGCCGCGTCGAGAAACTCAGGATAGCTCAAACAAAGGGCTTCCCAGTTTTGGAAGATGTCGCGCCAGTTGCCCTCGTAAGCGAGGAGTTGATCGCCCTGCGAATCACGCAGTCGAATGCTGAAACGGTTCCAAGGGCGGCTGGGGTCTCCGTGACGCCGACTAAACGAGAGCGGCAGGTAGGACGTCGCAATCCGGGTGAGATCGGCGTCGGCCCGTGCGGTCACTTGGGCCAAAAGCTCTGCGCGTTCTAGCTCGGCGGGGAGCGCGGTCAGAAATTCGGCGTGTCGCTCGGCGGCCGCGAGATTATGAATCGCAACATGGTCGGCAAAGTAGGCGCCCGGGATGCGGTGATTGGCGGTGAACGTGCCGCCGCGCATGACGTTGAACATCACGTTGGCAAAGTGGTGCGCGGCGGTTGTCTCGTCGGCCGAGGATTGGCAACCATCGGCGCCGGCGACGAGTTGACGGAGTTGATGCGTGGAGGCAGCCTGAGCCTGCTGCATGACCGCGGCGGCGGCGGGATCTCGTGACTGTTGGCATCGCGCGATCACGTCGGCGTGGCCGAGGTTGGTATCGGCTACCAGCTGCCATTCGAGGGTTTGTTCGGGGAGCAGTTTTCGGGTGGTGCTGATGAAGTAGGCCCCGCGCAGCCCGCGCGTCTGGGGCTCGGCGATGAGGGCTTTACCACTCCGGAAGCGATCAATCTGGCGATCCGATAGGGCAATGGTGGCATCGGCCAGTCCGGCTGACCAAATGATGCTGGCGCGGAGGGCTTCCATCGGTTTGGGCAAGTCGACGATTTGAGATTGGAGCGCGTATACGGCGCAGGTGGAGTCGGTCGCTAGCTCGCTGGTTTTGTAGGCGTCGACCAGCGTGCTGCTCAGGCTTTGCAGGCGTTGGGAAACCCCGGCGGGGAGGATGTTGCGCAGACCATCGAGGATCCGCACCTGGACGGCATTGCCGCTCAACCGTCGGAGGGTGCAGTGGCGAATAAAACCGTGGGTGTCGGCGGTGGACCAGCTCATACCGAACGACAGGCCGAGGTCTTCGCGGATCTCTTCAAACCACAGCTGATCGCCTTCCACGCTCTTGTAGAGGTGGCGGGCCATGTTGGGCAGATGGTTGGTATGGGGTCCGAATGGCTGCCACATGACTTCGCCTGCCGGGGTGTTCACACCGAGCAGGGTGACGGGACCGATTTGACCAACGCTATCGTAGATCCGGTCGACCGTCTGATACGGGAAAAGCGCACAGTCGGCATCGCGACGTCCGGCGGTGAGGGCGCCATTGCTGGCAATGAACATCCACAGGTCCGAAGAACTCACCAAGTTGATGAAGAACGTCGGCATGCGGTGCACGTTGCTGATGCGGTAACAGCGGGTGCCGAAAGCGGTGCAGAATTGACCGTGTGGCAGGTTAGGTGCGGCTGCGGCGGCAGCCGCAGACGGGTCGGATAGCGTGTCAGTGCTCATACGGAAAAAAAAGCGAAAATCTCAATTGAATCGGGCGGGGACTATTCGCGGCTCGCGGCCAATTCCATTTCCATCTGCCGCACGTCTTCGTTACGGAGCGGGTAGAACCAGATGGCGATGACGCTGCCGACCGCGAACGCCGCCGGCACGAAGGTGAACATCAGCCGGATGCCCAGCAGGCTTTCTTCGGTTTGGATTTCGTTCGCGACGAAGCCGAACCACGCCAGCATCCAACCGGCGATGGCACCGCCGATGGCCAAGCCCAGCTTCTGGGCGAATTGGATGCCGGAGAAGACCAGTGCCGTGGAGCGGTGACCGAATTTCCATTCTCCATAATCCGCTACGTCGGCGAACATCGACCAAACGAGTGGAATGGTCGGCCCGGCCAATAGGGCGCCCAGGATGTTCATCCCAAACATTAAACCGATCGCGTCGGATGGAATGAAGAAATAGAGCGCCATTACGGCCGCGTTGCTCGCCGACAACCAGATCATGAGTTGGCGTTTATCGCCAAATTTCGAAATCCAAGAGGTGCCCGAAATACCTACGATCAAGGCAATGGTCCCGGTCGTGAGGAATACGCTGCTGATGCTCCAAACCGAAATCCATGGGCTGCCATCATCGCCTGCGTAATACTTAAAATAGAACAGGGTGACGGCCCCGCGCACGGCGACGTTGGTCAGCGTGAAAATCCCCGCAATGAACATGATCACCCAAGCTCGATTGCGCAGCAGTAGTTTCAACTCCTTGCCGAGGTCCGATTTTTGATCTTTGGGCGGTTGCACCCGCTCACGCGTCATCGTGAAGGTCAGCAGGAAGAGAATCGTGGCGAAGACGGCGAAGATGGCCATGGTGACTCGGTAGCCGGTGGCCTCGTCGCCTTGACCGAAATACGTCACCAGCGGAAGCGCCGCGGCGCCGATCACGAGCTGAGCTCCGAAAGCGCAAACGAAACGGTAGCTCGAAACCGAAGTGCGATCCGCTGAGTGGGGGGTGATCACGCCCAACAATGCGGAGTAGGGGATGTTGATCGCCGTGTAGACGAGCATCATCAAAACATAGGTGATGTAGGCGTAAGTGAGCTGAGTCGAGGACTCGGCATCGGGAACAGCAAACAGCAGATACCCCATCACCCCGAACGGTAGCGCCAGACCTACGAGATAGGGGCGGTATTTGCCCCAGCGGGTTTTCGTGCGATCCGCGATCGTGCCCATCAACGGATCGGTGACAGTATCGAAAAGCCGGGCGACGAGGAAAAGCGTTCCGACCGAAGCGGCCGCGAGCCCGATTACATCGGTGTAGTAAAAAAACAGGAAGACGTTGACGGTGTGGAAAACAAAATTCGAAGCCGTGTCGCCGAGGCCATAACCGACTTTCTCGCGAACAGTGAGGCGAGCAGAAGAATCCGCAGCAGAGGGGAGAGACATGAAAACGAGGGGTGGTTGGAGGGTTTTGGGTCCGCGGGGAAGGGGGGTGGACCTAGCGATAACCTAATTAATTGCATAGAATTGCAATATAATTCAGCGCATAAAAAACGCCCCTCCGCGAAATGCAAAGGAGCGTGATGAAAGGTCTTGGGGGAAGTTACGGCATCATTCCGCCCGGAAGCCCTTCCCCGTCGCGGCCCAGAAGATTCCGCCGTAGATGTGGTGCAAGAAATTGTCGTCTTGGTAGGTCGAGGCCATGTGGCCCATCGCGGTGTAGAAGGCGCGCCCGCCGTCGTAGTGCTGCGCCCAGGATACGGGGCGGAAATCGATGGTGGCATCGCTCTCTTTCGCTCCCCACTTGGCGGCGGGATCAAACGATGCGATGTCGAGCTTTAGCAGGTATTCGAGATTGTCCGAACGAGGCGCGTCGAACTCATACCATTCGTCGGTGAAGATGAAACGTTTCGCGAAACGATCCATCCCGGGGAAATTCGGATTAACGACTTCGAGGCTGGCGGTTTGAATGGCGGGATGAATGTGGAACATGTGCCCCACCATTTTAGTATACCAGTCCCATTCGTATTCGGTGTCGGCGGCACTGTGAATACCCACGAAACCTTTGCCGGACTGGACGAAACGTTCGAGGGCGCCTTGTTGGTCTTGGTCGAGAACGTCCCCGGTAGTGAGCAGGAAAATGACGACATCATAGTCGGCCAGAAACTTATCGTTCATGACGCGGCCCATATCGTTGCTCCAAAAGATTTCGAAGTGATGCAGCTCGGCTAATTCCTGCAACGCGACCACGCCGGCCGATCCTGAATCGTGATGCCAGCCATCGGTCTTGGACACGAGCAAGGCTTTGAACTGGGCGGCGCTGGCGGTGAGGCAGCCAATGAGGCCGATGAGGAGCAGGGTGGAGCGGAGGAAGCGTTTCATGATGAGAAGCAATACGGAGGGGAGGGGTGATCGCGTGGCGATGGCGAGGCCAGTATACGTTAGGCGACGTTCAACATGGAGGGAGTTGTGTCGGCGAGCAAACCTGACTTCGGTGGACCGATGTATAACCCCCTTTTGCTAACATGCCTCATGCTCTCGGGCGGCTTAGCCACGGCGGAACCGGACACGGTAATTCGGTGGAACCAGCAGGGTTATGCCCCGGAACAACCGAAGGAGATCATCGTGATGAGTCAGCGAGACTTGATGGGCACGGTCTGGCAGGTCGAAGGCACCCGCTTTGAACTGGAGGGGACGTTGGGCAGCTCGGTGATCGGACAGGGACCGAATACGCCTTGGCCGTTTAACTACCGGATTGATTTGAGTGATGCGCTGCAGGAGCCCGGAGACTACGATTTGCAGGTCGGCAATTTGGCACCGGTCGGACTAAAAATTCGGTTAGCCCCGTATGCCGCGTTGGCAAATCTGCCGCTGGTGCATTTGCGGATGCAGCGCTCTGGCACGGATACGGTGACGTGGCGCGAGGCTTCGCATTTCGGGGATGCGGCGGCGTGGCTCGAAGTGCCGGATGGCGATCCCGCCGACGGGCAATGGCAGTCGGCACCCGATGATCGGCGCGTAAATGTGTTGGGCGGCTGGTATGATGCGGGCGACCACATCAAGTTCACGCTTACGACCGCTTACACGGCCTACCACCTGTTGTTGGCCTACGAAGTCGCCCCGGAGATTTTCGAAACCCGGCACAGCACGTCAGACTTGCCGGACATCTTAGACGAGATTCGGCACGGCCTCGAGTATGTCCTGAAGCTCTGGCCCGATCGCGATACGTTCATCGTGCAGGTGGGCGATTCGGCGGATCATAGCTTGGGCTGGCGATTGCCGGTCGATGACGAGTTGGATGGCCAACGTCCCGCCAAGGCGGCGTTGGCGCGCGTGCAGATGGCCTCGGTCGTCGCGGTGCTGGCGCGCGGCGCGCGGGTGATGGAACCGCACGACCCCGAGCTGGCGGGCCGCTGCGCCGCGATGGCGCGCGGGTTGATGGAACGTGCCCAGGAATCGGATACGGTGCCGTTGGCGTTTGAGCGGGCGTCGACCAATGACTTTTATCGCGACCCGTCGGAACTCGATCAGATGAGTTTGGCGGCGCTAGAAATGGCGGCCTTGGATGGCGACAAGGCGTGGTTAGAAGTAGCGGAGCATTACGCTCCGGGGGCCAGTCGCGAAGTAGGTTGGGCGCATTGGCAATGGTTGCCCAACTCGGGGATGGCGGCGGTAGGAATCAAGGCGGGCCGCGAAGGGCTGGCCACGGAGGTGGGGGCCTACTTGGAGCATGCGGCCGGGCCGGGACAGCCGTGGGGTCTGCCGATTCGTTATATTTGGGGCAGCGTGGCCCGCTGGATTGGCTCCGCCAATGCGGCGCGCGTCGCGACGGCGGAAGGCATGATCGGCCCCGAGGGCGATGCGCTCTTTTATGGGGTGCTGGACTATGTGTTCGGCCGCAACAACTGGGGCGTTTCCTTCCTCTTCGATGAACGGCTCCCCAATCGGTTGGAGGAGCTTTACAGTCCGACGGCTTACTTGATGGACCGCTACCCGATCGGTGCGCTTTCCGCCGGTCCGACCAGTCGTCGCACCCATAGACCGATGGAGCAATTTTTCAAAGAGCCGGATAGTGGACGGCTGGCGGCGTTTGATACGGAGACGGCGGTGTTTCACGATAATCGCTACGACTTCGTCTGTCATGAATCGACCATCGGGGCGCAGGCCGATATCGTGCTGATGTTGGCGCTGGCGTCACGAGCGAGCGCGGACCCACTGGGCTGGGAGGATTTACCATGAACGTGATATTCAACCATGTGGGCTACGCGCCCGAGGCGAAGAAACGGTTGCTGATCGAAGCGCCGGCTAAAACTGCGTGGACCGAATTGGCGCTGGTCGAGCTCCCGAGCGGAAGTGCGGTGTGGTCGGGGGACGCGGAATTCGTCGGCGTTGTCGAGGGCTGGACGATGGGACCTTGGTGGGAAGTTGATGTTTCGGCGGTGCAGCGGCCGGGTCGTTATGCTTTGCGTTGGCGGATGGTGGATGGCGCACTGGGGCAAAGCGAAGGGTTCGAAATCGCCGAACAGCTTCAGGGCCCAGCCTTGATTTCCGACCTGCTGTTTCACATCAAAAGCCAGCGTTCATCCGGGGTGTGGGATCGCGCGGATGCCCAAGCGCCGCGGTGGGATGATCGGGAGCGTCGCGACGTCAGTGGTGGTTGGTTCGATGCGTCCGGGGACAACAGCAAATACCTGAGCCACCTGTCTTACGCCAATGTGATGAACCCCCAGCAGAATCCGATGGTGGCCTGGGTGTTAGCGCGGGCGTGGCAACGCTACACCACCCGCGGGCAGTCCGACTACTTCGTCGAACGGTTGCGCGACGAGGCGCAACACGGCGCGGACTGGTTGATCCGCATGCAGGACGAGAGTGGATTCTGGTATGTCACGGTCTTTGATCGCTGGTCCAAGGATCCGGCCCAACGCGAATTATGCACCTACGCGACTCAAGCGGGTGAAAAACACGCCGATTACCAGGCTGGCTGGCGTCAGGGCGGTGGCATGGCGGTGGCGGCATTAGCCGTGGCGGCGCAGCTGAAGGAGGGCGGTGCGTATTCAATTAAAAGATACGCTGATGCGGCGCTAAACGGATTTCTGCACCTCGTTCAGCATGGGTTAAGCTACCTCGATGATGGCACGGAGAATCTGATCGATGATACCTGCGCCTTACTGGCGGCGGCCGAGCTGACCGTGGTAGTGCCGGAGCATGCGCAGGTGCGCGCCGAGCTCACCCGGCGAGTCGAGCAGATGCTGGCTCGGCGGCGAGACACGGATGGGCACGTTTGGCTAGCGCTGGACGGCGCGGGTGAACGTTCGTGGTTTCATGCCAGCGATGCAGGCTTGCCTGCTATCGCGCTCCAGCGGGCGGCGGAGCTCAATCCGGCTGCACCGTGGGCGCAGGCCGCCACGGGTTTGGCGAAGGAATGGTTGGCTTCATTGCAGGCTTTGGCGGACGAGGTGAACAACCCGTTCGGCTATCCGCCGCATTGGGTAAAAATGCCGGGGAAGGCCGGCGGCCGGCAGTGGTTTTATCCCCATAATAACCCGTCGGGATACTGGTGGCAGGGCGAGAATGCCAAACTCGCCTCCCTGGCGGGGGCGGCGTGGACGCTCGATCCGAGCGATGATTCGGCCCAGCGTTGGGTGGATTGGATCCTCGGCGCAAACCCCTACGACGTGTGTATGATGCAGGGTCGAGGCCGGCACAATCCGACCTACGAAGATCGATTTTTTAATGGCCCGGGTGGAGTCTGTAATGGCGTCACTTCTGGTTTTGAGGACGAGGCAGATATCGCGTTCAAGCCTCTGCCGTGGAACGACCGGCCTGCCCAAAGATGGCGATGGGGGGAACAATGGCTCCCGCACGCGGCTTGGTTATTGTATGCCCTTGCGGTCCGAGATACGGCTCAAGATTCCTCTGCGTAATCCGTTTATCCCCTATCACACTATGGAAGTCATTATTCAGAAAGATGCCGAAGCGGGCTGCATGCTCGGCGCCAAAATCATTGCCAAAAAGGTCCGCGAAAAACCCGATGCCGTGCTCGGTCTCGCCACCGGACGCACGCCCGAGCGGCTGTATCGTGAACTCGTGCGGATGCACCAAGAGGAGGGCTTGGACTTTAGTCTGGTTACGACCTTCAACCTCGATGAATACGTCGGATTGGCCCCGGACCATAATCAGTCCTACCGCTATTTCATGAACGAGCACCTGTTTCGGCACATCAATATCGACGTGGCTAAAACTCATGTGCCGGCCGGCAATGCGGAGGATCTCCACGCTGAATGTCGCGACTACGAAAAACGCATCAAAGCGGCGGGGGGCGTCGACGTGCAACTCCTCGGTCTTGGCCGCAATGGCCATATTGGTTTTAACGAACCGACGGGTTCACTCCGCTCGCGCACCTGGATCAAGATCCTCTCCGAGCAGACGCTGAATGATAATGCAGCGGTATTTGGCGATTTAGCCGCCATGCCCCGCCACGCGGTGAGCATGGGCATCGGCACTATTATGGAGGCGAAGCAGATCGTCTTGCTCGCCTTTGGCCCGGCCAAAGTTCGGGCCGTCATGGATATGATCGAAGGCCCCTTGGCCGCCGTTTGCCCCGGTTCAGCTCTGCAAGAGCACACCCGTGGCACCGTCGTGCTCGACGAGCCGTCAGCCGCCGGCCTGCGCTACGTCGACCACTACCGCTGGGTCGACCGCAACAAGCTCCCCTGGCAACGCTACGACTGATCTCCCATCAGAAGGGGTCAGGACGTGATATGTTTAAAAACTGCCTAAATACCCGAAATAGGGTCATATTGACCTCTCTCTGGTTAAAAAATTCACATATCACGTCCTGACCCCATTTGATAAGTTGGCTTCTTTAATGAAGGGGCCGGAGGGCAAGGGGCGGTGATTATGATTACGGTTGTGCATTTTAGGGGTCAGCCGTCTTCGGTGACTGGGGCTTGCCGGGTGGCGGCGCAGGGCGCGAAGAATAGGACGCCGTGGGCCCTGCCCACGATACTCACCACTCGGTTCTGCCCGGCGAAATATTTTAAGGGCATTGTTACGAACAACAGCAGGACAAAGGACCCGCCTTCGATCAGACCCGAGATTCGCCCCCGATCCAGCGCGGTGGAGAAATTCATGGCCGCACCGTGTGGCGCCCGAGAACGGCGTCCCCTCGCATTCGCTAATTTTAAACTAAAACACTGGGTAGGTGGTAATACCCACCACTTCCGAATTGCAGAATAATTCCAACGCTCCAATGTATAGGGTTATTACCCTATTTGATGACAGATGTTATCCATTTAATTCTAACCGTTCTTGTGCCCATCATTGTGGTAATGGCCATACTGTCGTGGTGGATTAAGCGGATGAACATTCACCCTGATATGAGGTGGCCGCGGAAGAAGCAGGGGAAGCGCCGGACTGAGCGGGAGCTGCCCCCGGCAGATCCGAAGCCACCTCGAGATCCGGCTTAGAAATTCAGTAGGCCCACGCTTTTTGACCGGGCTGGAGTGGCATATCTCCTTCGGCGCCGTTGATCTCTTCGAATAGTTTTCGCTGAATGTAGGGATGTTCAGCATCTTTGACGAAGAGATCGGGGTCGGCGTTTTTGACCGCGCCGGTCTGGGTGAGGCAGAGGGTTTACCGCAAAAATTCCGGAGTGTGCTTGCCGCGGGTTGAGCGTTGCCAGGCCTTTAGGGTCGCGACCAGATACTCTCCACGTTTGAGGTCTCGACCGCGTTCGAGAAAAAGAGTGTCGAGTCCCTTTTCGGTTAGCTCTTTGACGGCCCAGCCCCCGGAGATTGCGGAACCGACGACGATGGCGTCAAACGGGTGGGCTTGTCGGCCGCGCCCAACAACAGTGGGGGTGTTTATCAGGCTGAGCGCGAGCGAGGGATCGGAGGTGAGGCGGAGCGATCTAGGTTGACCTCAGCTCTATTGC
>Ga0075109_1000559_pt1 | contig 25472 bp, 20 predicted proteins | sample AntAceMetag02UKD_FD_69798 | JGI IMG/M metagenome (GOLD analysis project Ga0075109, IMG submission 69798) | Saline lake microbial communities from Ace Lake, Antarctica - Antarctic Ace Lake Metagenome 02UKD | ecosystem: Environmental > Aquatic > Non-marine Saline and Alkaline > Saline | place...
ACCGCTTATCAGGAAATGCTCAACGAGCGCCCCAGAAAAATCCTCGGCTGGAAATCGCCCGCCCAGTGCTTCCGGGAATTGCTTATACATAATAAACATTCAAACTAATCCTCGAATCTGCCCATTCAAACTCATCCTTGAGCGCGCCCTCTATCCAGACTAACCCTTTAGATCGACCCGTTTGGTTAACCAGACCAACCCAACCGGACGACCCTTTTAATTCGAGCAGCTTGAGTAACAGCAGGGAGTGCGATGGAGACATGACAATTCAACGCCCCCTACGTCATTATCCGTAAATAGTTCAAGGCACCTTGTGTCTTAGTCACCAACACAACACATTGAATCTAGAATGCCAGCTTCATACATATCCTTGACCCACCAAGTCGCGGACTTGATCAAAATTGGCATCGAAACCAAGCGGTGGGTAAATTGGTTACCGGGCGAGAGAATTTTGGTACAGGAACTAGGAGTCAGTCGTCGAACAATAAGGCAAGCGCTCATCATGCTTCGATCCTCCATGTTGATCCAGTGCGAAACAGGGAGGGGCTACAGGATCGCGGCGATGAAAGAATGTTTGAAGCAGGAAAGCACAACAAAAGGAGTCGGCTTGCTGATTTCTAATCCAGTTGAACTACAGCGAACATTCACCAATCTCTGGATTAATGAGCTGAGGTCTTTCTTGGCCAATCACGATCTAAACCTTAGAGTCTTCTCCGGGAAAAAGTATTACTCGGGAACGCCCGGGAAAACGCTTGCCCAATTAATTCGCAATGAACCTCAGAGAGCTTGGGTTATAACCGAATCCACTTCGATAATTCAGAGTTGGTTTGAATCAAATCGCGTCAATTCAGTTATCGTCGGTTCACCTCATGGGGAGACGAGCATTCCCAGTGTGGACTTGAACTATCGTGCGGTGGGCCGACATGCCGCAGGCCAGTTTCTCAGGGCGGGCCATCGAGCTATTGCCATCATGGTAGGCGATCCAGCACGTGGCGGTGACAACGAATGCCGCGCTGGCTTCGAAGAAGCGGTCAAAGCCCATAGCGTAGAGACCATCGACTTCATTGTGGCGAGGCACACTTTCACGCCCGACAGCATATTTCGTTCAATACAACTTCTGGTGCGCCGCAAAATAACTCCGACAGCGTTGCTCGTTGGAAATTCGCCCTACTATCTGGCTGCACACACTGCCCTCTGTAGTCTAGGTCTCAAAATTCCGAAAGATATCACGCTCATCAGCCGAGACGACGATCCCTATCTTAAATTTGTCCACCCGGAACCGGCTCGGTACTCATGCCCGCCGGCACTAATGGCAAAACGTATTGGCCGGATACTTCTCAAACTGCACGAGGTTTCTACAACTAAACAGGTCCCGGAGAAGTTGATGCCTTTCTTTTTGGAAGGAGCTACTCTGGCGAAGCGAAGTGGTTGACGTAAATAAAGCTCTTAGAGAGCGTGGTTATTATACAGCCAACATTTGCCAGAGTCTCGACTTACTGGTTGAACGTAAAGGAGGAGAGACCGCGCCCTCCTCCCTTACAATTCGAACTTAGAACCGGTAGCGAGCCGTCAAGCGGTAACTGGTATCTGGCGCCCGTATAGCCAGACGATCAATTACTGCGCTGAGGACTTGGTCCTCACCTAATACGTTGTATGTATTGAGTTGAATCGACCAATTCTCGGCATTGTAACCTACGAATAGATCAACGAGATCACTGTCCGAAACAAAAAAAGTATTACCCGAGTCGCCGGGGGCCCTAGCGTTGTGCTTATAGCCACCACCCACGAACCACCCCTCAATGCCTGAGCCGCTAAAGGTATATTTACCAAATAAACTGTAAGTGGCCGCCGTGGGAACTCCGCGGAAGTTATTACCCTGTGCGTCCTCTGAAGTTATATCGCTGTAAGCGAAGGCCAAGTTCAATTGGTCGGTGGGAGTCCAAGCAATATCGATCTCAAAACCGTCCGTGGCCTGCACGCCTACAGCTTGTGGAATAGTGCCACCAACGGCATTAGGATTTGGGTCAGGCACCGAGATGATTACGTTGGTCAGCTCCATATCAAACCACGCCACCGTCGCTACCAACCGATTATCCAGCATGAACAACTTTGAGCCGATCTCGAGAATTTCTCCCTCTTGATTGGGGAACTTCGACGCGGTGAGCGGATCGATGCTGTTGACGAAATTGAACGTGGTCGCACTTTGGGCGAATAGACTGAGCCCATCTACGGGCTTGAAAACGATGCCCCCCTTGTAGGTCGAGTCCGTACCGCTGTCACGTTGCAATGAAGTCTGATCGACAATAAAATCGTCGGCAGCAATACTCTGGGCGACATCAAATCGATAACTATTCGAGCTGGCGTCATCATAGCGGGCTCCTGCTACTAGGATAAGTTTGTCTTCCATGAAACTCAAATTGTCCTGAAACCCAATACTCCAGCCATCACCTTCAGTATAACCTTGAAACCGATTGAACTGCTTCGTTGTGGTCGCCTTGATACTCTCGGCATTCACACCCGTAAAATCAGGATTTACTGCGGAAAACGAGTTGGCTACACTCGTGGTGTTATTGGGATTGGCTGGGTTCCAAAAGAAGAAAGCGCGTTCACGCTCGTTGGTGCCATATCGTGCGGTCACAACCGCCTTGTGCGAAGCGCCCAAGAAATCGAACTCACCCGAAAGATCAGCGTTAAATGTCGTTCCCTCTTGGTAGCCGCGAAAATCGCGTAGCGAAAGCGTGGCACGCCAGTCAGCCACCCGCGGATCCAAGGCCGAAACGAAACGATTGTCACCAACCACTGCACCATTTGCGTCAACCGCTATGGGGCGGCCTTGGGAGTAACTTGGAGACTTATCTCCAGATCCCTTAAACTGACGAGCGACTAGCCGTAGTGTCCAATTGTCGTCTGCACCGAAGGGCTGCTCGTAACCGGCTTCGAATGCTCGGCTGGTTCCGATGGAAATGTCGTCATCCGGCACAATGTCGGCATCTTTGGAGATGGCAAAAATCGGGTTGGTTACCTCGGGAGCTGATCCACCAGGGGTAAGATAGCCTGTGAGATACTGCCAGCCCTGTTCTCGATCCAACTTGTAGTGCAAGTATTGGAAGCGGCCCCATATTTTGCCTCCGGTATCGTTCCAATAGTGCGATGCCGCCAGGGTGATATTATCCATGTCGGAAGGCGAATTTGACGATCCGTAAAAACGATTACCCTTTCGGGTGGAGACGACGGCCCGATATGCTGAGTTATTACCCATCGGACCTGTGGTATCGATCACCCCTCGGATAAATTCATCATGCCCTCCAGAGACCTGCAACTGCACCTCATTTTGTTGAACGCTTAACGGCCATTTGCTCACCTTGTTCACAATACCACCCATGCTATGGGAACCATAAAGTGTCCCCGCAGGACCTTTAATAACCTCGATCCGAGCATAAGCAGATTCTTCATCCAGCGGAATATCCACTGGGCTTATATTTTCCGGAATACCATCACGAAGATCGAGACCGCCTAGAGTATAACCGCGCAATGAATACTGAACCTGACCTGGATTACGATCACCATTGATCTGAACGCCTGAAACGTAAGTAAGAATCTCCGCAGCATCTACCGCTCCTGAGTCTCTGATAAATAGTTCGTTTAGAGTTACGATCGAATTCGCGATATCAGAATTTGCTAGGGCTATTCGGGTAGCCCCTAGCGAGTTCTCCGTGCCGTAGCCTCGGTCGCGCTCTGCGCTGACATCGAAAGGAGAAAGGGTAATCGTACCGTCACTCGCTGCTTGCTGGGCAAGGGTGGTAAGTGGGACGACGGACGCTATCAATACGGCAGCGATTATTTTTCGCACAGCCGCTGGGGGGATGCTACAGGTATTTTTCATAGTCTGGTGGGTGTTAAGGAACAATTTCGAGTCCATCGCGCTAGTTTCTTCTTAGCTAAGTATAACGGGAAAGTTCCCACTCTGGGGCTAAAGGGTAACAGAGAAAGAACTCGAAATTGATGGGGTTATTTGGATCGGCCTTGGAGAACGTAGTGCGTCCGCCGACAAGGGAAAAAACAGACACCGGTTGTATCTCGACTGAATCGAAAAGTGGCGGTCACTAATTGGGACCACCGGTTTATCTTCGTTAGCCTAAAGAGTAACCCCTTCTGATACTTCTCGTTACCCAATCAATCGATGAGCATTATCAACCAACCTAATTTGGCCTTAGCCAAAATCCGACAAGATCAAATCGTCCATGCATACGTTATGGGTAATTTCGCATCTCCACGTCATGTGGACCTCGTGTGTCTGAGTGGAGGCTTCGATGTCCTTTGGTTCGATTTGGAACATTTCGACATCCCGACCGGGGAACTCGCCATAATGAACCTGGTGGCCAAGTCATGGCCGGTGACTTCATTCGCTCGGGCATACATCGACGGCTATCAAACCGCCGCCCGATTGCTGGAAACTGGGATCGGAGGGTTGATGTGTTCAATGGTGGAGTCCGAGGAGCACGCTCGCTCTATCGTGGAATGGACAAAATTTAACAATCCGAACCCCCAACCGGGTGAAACCACCGGCTTGCGAGGATGGAACGCTGGTGGAGTCGACGCTCGCTACGGAACATTTCCCGCCGCTGAGTACGTCTCGCACCAGAACAGTCAAACCGCGATACTCATCCAAATTGAGACTCCAGAGGCCCTCAGAAAGGCTAGGGATATTATCAATGTTCCAGGGGTCGACGGATTATTCTTTGGCCCGGGTGACTACGCCCATCGGCTCGGACTCGCTGGGCAACACTCTCACCCGAAGGTGCGCGAGGGCATTGCAGAAATTGCCGAAATTTGTGACGAAGCCGGCAAATGGTGGGGCACGCTAGCTCCAAGCAGAGAGTCGTATCTCTATGCAAAAAAGCTTGGGGCCAAGTTCATCTCTCCGGGCGGAGACGTGAAAGTATTCAACAACGGTCTCAATTACCTGCGCACTATGATCGCAGATGACAGTGACTCTCCGCCTTCACCAGCCAGTGGATCAGTCCCTGCCCCCAACCCGGTCTACTAACAACCGAGGCCGTGGAAACTTCTTCCAAATTTGTCGCTGATGTGGCGATCATCGGTGGCGGTGTGGGTGGATGTGCCGCCGCGCTTGCTCTAGCTGAGAGTGGAACCTCGGTCATTCTTACCGAAGAATTTCGGTGGCTCGGCGGGCAGCTCACATCGCAAGCTGTCCCTCCCGACGAACACGGCTGGATAGAGCAATTCGGCTGCACCGCGAGCTACCGCGAGTTCCGTGATCGGGTTCGCAAATACTATCGAGATTTCTATCCGCTCATCAAGAATGCCAAGGCGGATCCTCTGCTAAATCCCGGCAATGGATGGGTGTCTCCAATCTGTCACGAGCCCAAAGTGGCCCTCACCGTGCTGCAAAGCATGCTAGCCCAACACGTATCTAACGGACGAATACACATCATCCACCAAATCAGACCGATACAGGCGACCATGGATGGAGGCGATCGAATTGATTCCGTCCTGCTGACCAATACGAATGACGGGAGCACTATCGAAATTCGCGCGCAGTTTTTCTTAGATGCAACCGAGAATGGAGACCTACTACCTTTGGCCAACGTTGAGCACGTTTCAGGCAGTGAATCTCGCGCCGACACGGCTGAGCCTGGCGCCCCCGAAAAGAGCGCTCCTGACAACATCCAAGCCTTTTCAGTCTGCTTCATTCTGGACGCTGCGGGAAATCCCGCGACCGATCTGATCGAACAGCCTTCGGACTATTTTCATTGGCGAGAGCACCAGCCCAAAATGCAACCGCCTTGGCCCGGCCCCTTACTTTCGTGGCAGGGCCTCAACCCCCGAAGCATGGAAAGGATGACTTACGGTTTTTCGCCTCATAAAGAAAAACCCGGTCTCTTCTCTGGCCTTTGGTCATTTCGACGCATCATCGACCGATCGCTTTTCACCGCGGGTCATTATCCGAGCGATATCTGCCTCGTGAATTGGCCGATGATCGATTACCTCGAAGGCCACCTTCTTACCGATTCCCAAACCGAAAAAAATCATCACATCGCCCGAGCCCGATCACTCAGTCGCTCCATGGTGTATTGGTTGCAAAACGAAGCCCCCAGACCCGACGGGGGGAGTGGTTGGCCCGACCTTCGCCTGAGACCCGATCAAACCGGCACGGTCGATGGTTTGGCTATGGCGCCTTACATTCGTGAGTCTCGCCGCATCCGCGCTCTGTATACCGTGACTGAAAAAGACGTTTCCGCTCAGCATCGCTCCAACGATACCTTGGCCGAGCGTTACGAAGACTCCGTCGGGATCGGTTACTATCGGATCGATCTTCACCCCTCAACGGGTGGCGATAATTATCACGACGTCGCGTCGCTTCCTTTTCGGATTCCTCTCAGAGCCTTGGTCCCGGTTCGGGTAGTCAACCTCATTCCCGCCGCCAAGAACATTGGCACCACCCATATCACCAACGGTTGCTACCGACTTCATCCGGTCGAATGGAATATAGGCGAAGCTGCGGCCATGCTCGCGGCCCAATGCTGCCGCGATCAAGTGTCGCCGCAACAGGTGGCTCGTGAGCCGGATCGGACCGCAACACTACAGAACACTCTCCGCCAACGGGGGGTCGAACTCGCCTGGCCGGAGAACCTCAATTTGGACGATGGTGATCCGCACGCTCATGCTCGATAAGCGCTTCATTCCGTCAGCCCGCTTCCAATGAACGTTCTACTGTTTCGTGCGCTATCTCAGGCCGAGATCGACTCATTGCGCCGCGACTTCCCCTCGGTCAATTTTCGCCAAACCACCGAACTCAAGGTGGTTCTGAGCGCCCCCTCATGGCCCGTAGTCGTCTGGGGAAACCTGCCGGCTACCATCGTGGCAACCCTCCCCCGACTCCGCTGGTTGCAAATCGTTTCTTCAGGCATCGACGACTACCTGAGTCTCGCCGACAGCAAAGTGATAATCACGACGGCCCGGGGCCTCCATGCGAGTATCATTGCTCAACACATCCTCATGACGATGCTCATGTTTGAACGTGGTCAGAGCTCTTTCCATCAAGCCCAAATTGATCGTGCCTGGCGACGGCAACCGGAAGTGCCCCGCCGGATCGAAGGTCTTACCTTGGGTCTCATTGGTTGCGGCGCGATTGGACGGGAAGTCTCAAGACTGGTCGCTTCAGTCGGCGTGCGCACAATTGCCACCAAGCGCACCACGACAGACCAACCGATTCCCCACGTCAGTGAACTCTTGCCTTGGACCGAACTCGACCGGCTTTTAACCGAGGCGGACCACTTGGTCCTAGCTCTGCCGCTGACCCCTGACACCTCCGAGATACTCAGCGCGGATCGCATCGCAAAGCTCAAGCAAAGTGCCTACGTTCACAACGTTAGCCGCGGAGCTCTAGTTGATGAGCCCGCTCTTCTCCAAGCTCTAAAGTCCGGCCGGATAGCCGGCGCAGCCCTCGACACGTTCACCGAGGAGCCGCTTCCCCGCACAAGTCCTTGGTGGACTATGCCCAATGTCGTGATCACGCCGCATATTGCAGGCCATCATCGCGACTTGGGGTCGCTGAACTTGGAGCGATTCTCCTCGAACCTTCGCCGCTGGCTTGGCGGGGATCTCGTGCAACCCATTGCCGACCTCGCTCGGGGCTATTGAGCCAATCAGCTGATGACCATCTCCGCGCTCACTACCCGCCTCATTCGGTTTCCCTCCGCACCCCGCTACCGCGACGGCCTTGTGCCTCTCGGTCAACCCGACCATTGGGAATTTCCTCTCCTGACCGTGCACACTACCGATGGCTTAGAAGGTCACAGTTCGGCCTACGGGCCCCAATCGGACGGGGCCGCGCTAACCACCCTGTTACATGATAGTTATTTCCCGGTCATCCGTGGCCGCGACCCGCTGCACAGTGAAGCCATCTGGCAATCCTTATGGGCCCGTCAACGACACCTTTACAACCAGACTGACAGCCTGCTCGGAGTTCTCGATGTCGCCATCTGGGACTTACGGGGTAAAATTTTTGGGCAACCGATCGCGGCACTTCTCGGCCAGCAGACCGACCGTCGTCCGGCCTACCTTTCCGCCCGCAGTGAAGCCGACTCAGCCGAGGAGATCGCCGCCGAGGTAAAGTCGGCCCAACAGGCTGGATACCATGGTTACAAGCTACAACTCCGCGATGGTCCCGCCGCCGATCTGCCCCGACTTCGCGCGGCCCGTGAAGCGGCCGGTCCAGATTACCCCCTCATGCAGGACCCCAACGCGGCCTACTCATTTGCCGAGGCGCTCTCGGTGGGCCGGGTCCTAGATGAACTAAGATATCATTGGTTCGAGGAGCCCCTCCCGGAAACGCAGCTCGACCGCTATTCCGATCTGGTAGCCGCTCTGCGCACTCCGATCCTGGGTGGCGAAACCGTGCGACTGACCGACCTGCCCAATTTCTTGACCGGCCGGCGCCTCACCATGGCCCGCGGCGACGTCTTGATTAAAGGCGGCATAACCGGTCTGCGCAAAGCCATGGCGACGTGTGAGCTTTTCGGATACAACTTGGAGATCCACACGGCCAACTCTCCCCTGTTGGATGTCGCCAATCTTCATGTGGCGTGCGCCGCCCGCAACACAACCATGGTCGAGGTTCATCATCCCATTTTTCGCTTCGGCCTAAAAAAGCATCCTTTTGATGTCGGCCGGGATGGAATCGTGATGCTCCCCGCCGCGCCCGGTCTGGGTGTCGAACTGGATTGGGATTGGATCGACAACCACACCGCCGCCCTACGCCAATCACCTTGAATTCATCCGCATGAATACCCTCCCCTCCTTACACTTCGCAATCACCTTGAATTTAACCCTATGAATACCCTCCCCTCCCTCTCCTTACACTTCGCACTCACCCTCCTCTTAGGCCTCACCACTGGGGCGGTTGAGCCGAACTTCCACCGCGACTCCTTGGCCGTACCCGACGCCGCTAAAGTCACGGTCTCGCTCGACGAATATCCCGGCATCAATAACCCAAACCCGCGCGGCGGCTGGTATTACAAATGCGCCAACGTCGTTCAGGCCGGGGACGGCTCACTCGTCGCCGCCTGGCAGTTCTCCGACAACCACACTTCATTGATGAGTCACATCATGGTGGCCCGCTCCGATGACGGCGGCCTTACCTGGCATGGTCACCAATCGATCGCCACAGCCGATGTCTGGGTTGATCAGTCGATCTGGGTCGTGCCGCAGATGAGCGTGCTGCGCGACGGCCGCATCGTCATCATCTCCGACTGGGGGCAACGTCACCCCGGACAAAGCTTCCCCATGCTCGCCCACTGGCAAAAGCCAGACCGCGGCATGGCCAACTACCTCTTCTGGAGTGAAGATGACGGCCAGACTTGGTCGGCCCCGGAGAAAATCGACGATGTCGGGGGACAACCGGGATATATTCTGGAGATGACCGACGGCACCCTAGCCTACACCCGCACCTCATCGAACACGACAGATCAACTCCGGAACCCACCGCAGCCTTGGGGCGATATTTACTACCGTAACGAAGTTGTCTTTTCCGACGACGGAGGCGCCACTTGGGAAAGAACTGCTTGGGCATCAGATTCCCCGTTCTTTGGCGACTGCGAGGTCGGCCTGGCCGAGATGAGCCCCGGCCACCTCGTCGCCGCCACGAGGATCGGGCTGGGCAACGGCCAATTCGGCCACCCCAGCCGTCTCCTTTTCAGCGAGGACAGCGGCCAAACGTGGCCGCGCGCGGAACTCGCCCCCTTTTACGGTCAGCGCCCGCACCTGCGTAAGTTGCAATCCGGCAACTATCTCGTCACCTACCGCAACCGCTGGGGCACCCCGGGCACCCGCGCCCTCGTTTTTGATCCGAACGAGGATCTGGGATTTCAGCCCAACTCTTGGATCTTGGATGAGGAGCGCGTGGAACTTCGATCCGACGAATTGGTGATCACCACCGCAGAGGGCCAAAGCGGAGCCGTGACCTTCAACCTCTACCCGGCCCAAGATGATCGGGCACGCGTCGAGATCGAAGCAACTTTGCGCGTTGAATCGGCCGATATCAATGCCTGTGCAATCAGCGCAGGAGTCTGGGTTCGCTTTGAGCCCCATCGGGTCAGCCTGGTCGAACGTCCGGAAGTTGGTTTCGATATCGACGCTCATAAGTGGCATACTTATCGGCTACTACGCGAAGACGGGGAACTGACCATCAGTGTCGACGGCGTGGAGCGCCTGCGCACTCCCATCGCCGATATTTGGGCACGGGAAGTGCGCTTTGGGAACCGAAGGGTGAGCGCTGGCCATGAACCCTATTCGCGCAATGCCGGTATTTCCGCCTGGCGAGATGTGACCGTCAAAGTTTCGAACGACGCGCGCGATTATTCGATCGATTGGTCATGGTCTCCCGCCGTGGGTTATCCCGATCAATTCCGACGCGACCGCACGGTCGTGTTGGACTACGCCTATTACGGAGACAGCGGCTATAGCTCATGGACGCAATTACCCGACGGTCGTATCGTGATCCTAGACTACACCAATGGAGGTGATCTTTACGGCTATTTGTCTACCGCTGAGGGCAAGGGAGGAACCGCTCCCTTCATTCGGGCCTACCTCGTCAGCGAGACTGACCTGACGCGACCTTAGTCGTTATGATCGGCAAGCTCACGTCGGAAACTCCTGATAGGATAGCGCGCCAAAGTATGACCTCCTCCCTCCATTCCCACATCTCGCTAGGGGAAGTCCCTCCGTTCGCGATCCACACCGCGCTCGCATTGCCATGCTTATTTTTCGCCATGACTTTATCCGCTGCCGTGGAACTCGATCACCCGTGGGTTCCTTTGCCCGATCTCCCCGACCCGGTCGGCCTCAAAGGTATAATCGCAGGTGTCCACGAGGGGCAGTTGCTCCTCGCCGGAGGTTCCAACTTCCCCAACCCGCTATCGAAAGGAGGAAAAAAAACCTACCATGACCGGATTTTTCGTCGACCGATTGATGCCGCGGACAACGAGCCATGGATCGAATCAGCAATTCGGCTGCCGGCGCCCATCGCCGAAGGTTCCAGCGTTACCACACCCTACGGTGTCGTAGCGGTCGGTGGTCAGGGGCTTGCGGGGGAAAGCGCATCCGTCCTTTTGATAAAATGGGACCAATCGACTCAGCAGATCAGTCATCAAATACTTCCTCCACTGCCCTCCGCTCGTGCGTCGGCCGCCCTCGCCTACTATGACGGACAACTCTTTCTTAGCGGTGGTGTCGGCTTAGCTCGGAATGACGCAGAGTTCTTAACTCTGAATCTGCAACGCTGGTTACGCGGCGAAATCGATCAAACTTGGGAACCACTACCCAGATGCCCCGGCCCAAACCGATTCGGCGCTACGCTCATGCCGGTAACTCTTCCGGACGGTCCCGCTCTCATCCAATGTGGGGGACGGCGTCTGGATCAAAGCGTCACCGAAGACGACTATCTGCGCGAAACTTGGAAGTTTGATCTCAGCCGCCAGCAATGGTCCCGCAAGGTTCCCCTACCCCAACCTGTTTTGCTGGGTAACGCCGTATCCTTGAGCGCTGATCGTTTCGCCGTCGGCGGTGGATCGGACGGTCATGATCTCGCCAACATGCGTGAATTGGGCGAGCGCTACCGGTTGCCCGATTCGATCTTCGTATATGATGCGCTGGCCGATACGTGGACCGCTGGTGGACGCCTACCTATTGGGGTCGCTGCGGCGGCTTCGGTGCGGGTGGGCGGTGACTGGGTCATCGCTGGCGGCGAGTATTCCCCGGGGCTTAGGTCCTCGGAAGTCTTCCGTCTGCCTTTGATCAATTTAAACCCACTTGCTCAACTATGAACGCCATAGACTACACCATCATCGTTTTCTACTTCGCGATGATCATCGGGGTCGGTATCTTTTTCCGGAACCAGAAATCTCTCCGCGATTACTTTTTGGGCGGAAATAACGTGCCTTGGTGGGCCGCCACGTTTTCCGGGATTGCCACCCTACTGAGCGCGGTCTCCTACATCGGCGCGCCTGGTCTCGCGTTTGCCTCGGACTACCGCCTGCACCAATATCGATTGGGACTGCCGCTAGCCTTCATAATCCTAGTTTCCATCATGCTTCCGTATTTTTACCGGACGCAGCGACTCTCCATTTACGAGTATTTCGAAGGCCGCTTCAATGTGCAGACCCGGCTCTTCGCCAGCGGTCTCTTTATTGTGCTCAAGACCTGTTTTATCGGCATCGCAATTTTTGCGCCCGCACTCGTTCTCCGTCAGATATTCGGCTTCTCCCTTTGGTATATCGTGGCTGTGGTCGGGGTCGTCACGACGACTTATACCATGATGGGGGGAATCAAAGCGGTGATTTGGACCGATAGCCTCCAGCTCTTCATCCTCTTGGGGGGGCTGGTGGTGGTCGCGTTCATTGCCGTTGGCAAAGTCGATGGCGGACTCGCCGAGGTGGTGGCATACGGAAATATTCACGATAAATTTCGGGTCCTCGATTTTTCATGGGACCTCACCACCACTTACACGGTTTGGGGCGGTTTCTTTGGTGGCACGATATTCCTGCTTTCGCAGTATGGCACCGACCAATCTGAACTGCAGCGATTCCTCGCTACTCGATCCTTGGGTCAGGCCCGCCTTGCGATTCTCGTAACCCTCAGTGTGACCATTGTGGTGGGCGTAGGCATGTTCTTTATTGGCACGATTCTATTCACTTTTTACAATCAACCCTCCCAAGTGAGTAGTGCCGCCATCGCATCCAACGACGTGTTGCCTATGTTCATCCTGAATGAACTGCCCATTGGCATAAAGGGCCTACTGGTGGCAGCGGTCCTAGCGGCGGCAATGTCGACCATAAGTTCAGTTTTGAATTCGGTGACCACCGTAATCATTGCAGATTTTTACAATCGATTCGCTCGTCAAGAGGCCACGGTTAAACTAGCCCGGATCATTACCGTTTTGTTGGGGTTCGTGGGAATTTTGCTCGGTGGATTCGCGGGGACCTTGGGCAACATACTCGAGATTAGCATGAAGATTAACGGTTTCTTCGGCGGGCCCTTGGTGGGCCTTTTCCTTCTGGGCATGACGTCGAAAAGGGCGGATGGCCGCAGTGCATTGGTCGGCCTTGGCAGCGGTTTTGCCATTACCATCTGGCTCGGAATGTTCACCGAGGTGTCCTTTCTATGGTATGCTGCGTTTTCCGCAGTGGGAACTTACCTCGTGGGCTGGATTTTCGGCAGTTCCAAAACCGCCATCGCGCCAACATCACCCTGAAGATAAGTGAGGAAAACGTTTAACCAAGGTTGTAGTTGTGGCGGCGATACTGAACCGGGTCTTCCACACTTCGCGTTTAAATGCCCAAAACTCAATTGAGCTGCTCCATTAACCGCTCATGAAATTTATTCCGCCCGACCCTCCTCTCGTGGTGGCTCGTAGTGGCCCCAACGAACGGGCCCGTCATATTTTTGCTCCTTGCTTACATCGACATCGGACCGGCCAGTGGCTCATGGTTGCTCGGTGGGACGAGCAAGGGGCAGAGGAGGGGCAGTCGACCAATAGCCAAGCGTTATTTTTTAGTCGCGATGAAGGCCGCAACTGGCAAATCGCGGCTGACACGCCGCTACTGAGTTCTCAGCAACACTCGAGTTTCGAAGCGTCTTCGTCTCTTACCCACGCATGGCTACTTGAGGACCGTAAAGAAACCACGTGGTTATATTTCACCGTGAATCAACCTTACACTTGGGGCTCTCAGCGGCCGAATTTCTCCACCGGTGGTGGCGAGATTCGCAAAGTGGAAGTGGCATGGGACAACCACTCTTGGCGCATCAAAGGTCAGAGTGGAATTGTGTGGGGTGTGGGCCACCCATTGCCCCTACCAGGTGGCTTGATTGAGGCGCACGGTCGGGTAGCCAGCTGGAATGGAGCCATCGAAGTCGAACCCCGGGTATGGGTGATGCCGATCGGGGGCCGCACAACCTTTACGCGCCCTCGGGGAAATTTTGAGAAACTGAACAGAGTCTGGGTGCTGATTTCGCGTGACGACGGAGAGACATGGCCGGAAGCCCACTTCGTAGCCGGAAGCGATCACCAGTGTTTTGCCGAACCCACTTTGGTCAAAACCAGCACGCCCAACCAGCTTGTCTGCCTAATGAGAATTCAATATGACACCGGTAATCAGTTGTATCGGGTCCAATCGAAAGACGGTGGCCGCACTTGGACCCCACCCCAGCCCACCGGACTCCCTCAGACAGACAAGCAGGGAGTGAAACCTTATCTTCTACGTCGAAGCGATGGCTCGTTCGCCCTCATTCAAACGAATGAACACGACAGTATCACCCGTTCCAATATCGCGATATTTTTAACCGATGAAGACGGGCTTCTGAACGACCACTGGCCCGTTGTGCGAACCTTGAAGATCGGAAACAGGCAAGGCTGGTGGCCGGGCTGCTGCTATGGGTGGCTGACCGAGAATACCGCGGGCCAGCTCGTCGCGGCCTACACTTGCGAAGACAAGACGGGAGGTCGGCTCTGTCTTTCCACCTTGGACACTTCGGTGGTTCCTTCACTCGACACGCTCGAGCCCAACGGGGTAGCTGACGAGCTCGGGGATGACCAGCCATATGCAACGACCATGGAGGAAACCGGTCGACTGGCCATTCGGTTCATCAGCACTCGCAGTCGTGCATTAGCTCCGAGTTTTGGCACCTTAGACCTAAAGACGGGCGGAACCCTCTCATTCGCGGTCATGGTTCGCAGCGCCCCATCAAAGGAAGACTTCCAAGCAATAAGACTCTTTTCCCACAACGGCCGACAAGAGGAGACTGCATTAGTCCTTCGCTCCGGTGACTGGTATTTGCGGAGCGCGGACAAGACCCCAAAACTTAGCTGGCCCATTAATCATCGGCATTGGCAAAAAATCGAAATCCGTTTCTCAACCCAAGAGGGAATCGTTATCAACCTGATGGAAGCCGGGCCTCCGGGTGCCGCCAAAGTCCCACTAAAGCACCCTTTGACGACGCTTTATTTCGGCGGAGGTAACCAGCGCGAAGCGTGCGACGTGCTCATCGCCGACTTTCAATGCCTCCCGAATTCGTAGCCGCACGAGCTGCTCCGATCTGAGCTGCAGCGGCTAGAACCTATGGGCTCTATATCACACCACCGTCCTCTGATTTCGAAGACGATAACCGCGGGGGGTATGACCGTGTGAAGCTCGAAAAAGCGCATAGAAATGAGAGAGGTTACTGACCCCGCAATCCAGGGCGATTTCGCTAATGGGTCTCGTGGTCACACGTAGCTCACGAGCCGCATACTCCATTCTCACTGAGTTCACATACTGAGACGGGGTCATGCCCATAACTCGTCGGAGACTACGCGATACATGCTCATGGCTACGGCCGGCTATCCGAACCATCCCTGACGCACCTTGCGCAAAAACCTCTGGGTGCTTTACGGCCTCACAAGCTTGTCGCAACCATTCAGGCATAGGTGGCATTTCGCTGAGGGACTCAACTCTGATGGTTTCAAGTAAACCCGTAAGAAAATATTCCAGCGCCAGTCGCGAAGTTGGGCTTTGGGATAGCCTCTCAATCCGCCTCCGGAATGTGGTGAGAGCGGTGAGTGGGAGTCGCCACCGAGTGGGCAAAGTGGCTTTCGGAGCCAGCAAGAACCGCGCTTCATCTCCAAACGAGCGAACAAGGTTGCGCCGAATCTGATCCGAATACGCGAGATTGATCAAAAAGAACCCTGATCCATCCACCGCCTCCAGTCGATGCTGATCCTGAGGGCGAATAAATATCAAGTCTCCGGCATCTAATCGCCGCACCTGACCATTAACATAATGCCGCCCGCTGCCCCGCTCGATCCAAAATACTTCTGCAAAATCGTGGTCATGTAGCTGAGACGTCCGATCATAAGTAAAGCGAATGATAGCCACGTGGTGCCAGACGCCCACTTGGGGGACGAGATTTACCCACTTCTTATGTTCCATCATATCAAATTACCACAATGAATAGTCAGCCTGCGGCAAGACATCCCGACATTTCCAGTGTAGTCTGTTCAAGTGTCATCACCAACTTATCTCTACCCACCTGCCTTGGCCGGTATTTGCTCTCATGACGCCGCCGCCGCTGCGGGCATTTCAGTTGATCAGACCGTGATGCGCCTGCGTCGATGGGTTTATCTCAAGAGCCAACTGGTGTTCATCAACGCCAAGTTTTTTAACCCAATTCCAGAATGGGAGGTGAAGGGCGCCATGTCGTTACACCTTTGGCAAGACGCGGAACACAGCAATTGGTTTCGCCAACGCATCACCGAAATGCGCACCCCTCCTCACCATTTGGACAAAGAACCCGATCCCGCTTTGGGGGCGTTGATTCGGGAACTGAAACACGCGAGCGGAACCCTTGAATTTCTGGTCGCCGTCTATCGGGTGCTCAAGCCCGCCATGTTGGCCGATTACCGGCGCCACTTGGCCGAGTCTCATCCGATTGCCGATCAACCGACGCGTCGACTAATCAATTTCATGTTAGAGGAAGAAGAGGATCAAATTCAATGGGGAGAAGATGCCATTTTAGCGCTTTCTAAGATCCCAAGACTAACCTCATCCGATCAAAATCTAGTCGACTGGGAAAATCGTATTCGTGCGTTTCTATCGGCAGCTGGAGGGATCAATGGTAAAGAGGACCGACTTGACGCTTCGACGCTGCCAGCGCTGCGAGCCGAGCAACGTGAATCAAGCCACATAGTGCCAAAGCGGGACGCTCGATTTCCCCATGTTTGGCGGTCGCGAGGCGTGGTCCCTGATACTGCTCGACCAGTGCACGAACGCCTCTGGTGGATGATGAATGTGCGCCTCAACGAAATGCACGTCTCGGAGCTCATCGCCACGGTTATAGCGGACTGGCACGACCAACCTTGGGAATTTTATCACGACCTGTGCCGACATCTTTGGGATGAAACCCGCCACTGCATGCTCGGTGAGATCGCCTTTGCCTCGCAAGGAATCGACTTCACTCAAATCCCAACCCACATCGGCTTCGCCGAATACCCTAATCGGGAATTACCGGCCCCTGAACGCTACGCGTTTTTGTGGGGCATTGAGCAGGGGCTGATGACCAAGACCGGTAAACAAGCCGAAGTCGCGTTGGCTAAAGAAGGAGGGGATGATCGCGCCACCGTCTTTCAGGATTTCGACTGGGCCGATGAAGTACTACACGCGGCCATCGGACGGCGGTGGCTCGAGCCGCACTTCGAGTCGCGCAAGGCCATGCTGGATGTCTATGAACGAATCCGTCCTGCCTACGATAACATGAAAGAGGACGACCTGAAACTGGCTGGTCGCGACTGGTGGCCAGAGTTTTACACCAAACACCTTCAGCAAAAAGATCCCCGTCTCGGAAACACCTCAACTTAACCTCGACCACCTTACCAAATGAAACTCTGGCTCGCCAGCACCGACGGCGCGACCGTCTCTCGCCATTTTGAGTCCGGCTTGTTTGCCGGGGTCTTGACCAATCCCACCACCCTCGCTCGCGCTAGTCGTCCTCATCTGGAAACGATGCGAGAGCTTTGTGCAGCCACCACCGCTCCCGTTTTCTACCAACTGCACGATGGCTCTGCGGACGAAATGAAGAAACAAGCGGATCATCTTGCGACGCAAGGCTGGGCCAATCTCGGCATCAAAGTGCCCGTGACGAAACCCGGCTTGGAAGTTCTGGGTTGGCTGCGCGACCAAGGGATATCGCTGCGCCTGGCAACCGCAGTGCCGACCATACTTTACGTGATTCTGCTCACCGCCCTAGAGGTGCCTTGGATCACGCCTTCAGGATCAGCCCTAGAAAAGCTCGGCGGTCCCGCAAAACTCGACTTGTTGAAGGATATGCAGCGCGCCATCGACCAACAAGAGGCTAACTGCACCTTGATCCCCAGCATCAGTTCTGCGGCTGAGCTTACGACCCTCGGTCTTAGTGGCATCAAAGCGGCCTTCGTATGGGACCACGCCGTGGACGCATTGCTCCAAAACGATCTCATCGACTCTACGGTCGCAAGTTTCGCCGGAGCTTGGCAATCTCCCCACGCTCCACTGCTGGCTGGAAGCTACTGATCAACCATGTCACTGCATATAATCGGCAATGCCGTCGTAGACCTTATTTTCCCTGACACCAAACGACTGGCGGGCTGGCCTGATCACACTGAATTCACCGCCGAGAATTTGGTGCTGCTTGAGACTCCTCCCATCATAACGGTGGGGGGAAACGGGGCCAACGCCGCCTACGTTGCGGCGAGATGTGGTGCTCAGGTTACGCTGCACAGCAATCTTGGCCCCGACGTTTTCGGCCAAATTGTGCGGGCTTGGCTCACGGAAGTCGGTTGCACTCTCTCCTCTACCAAGGAATCGCTGCGCACTCCAGTCAATGTAACCGTGGCAAACACCAATCTGCAGCGGGCCACCTATTTTTACCCGGGCACCACGCTCGAATTACCATCACCTGCCATAGGATCCTCCACGATTCTGATAACCGGTTGGCCTCATCCCCTCCCCGGAGCCACTGCCGCAAGCCTAAAGCAATACCGAGAGGCGGACGTCAGAACAGCCCTAGATATTGGTCCGTTCCTGCAGGAGCCACCAACGTTGCGAGCGGTGCAACCCGTGCTTGCACAACTCGATCTCCTCATCGCGAACGTCTACGAGCTGACCACACTCACTGCGGTCAGCACCGCCGAAGATGCCTGTGATCGAATCCGGGAGAGTTTTCTCGGCGACATCGTTTTGAAACTAGGTGCCGAAGGCGTGATATGGTGTCCTGCAAGCAGCCAGAAACTGCACCGTATCGCCGGCATCCCGACGGACGCCGTAAACACCGTCGGCGCAGGCGATACCTTCAATGGCGCTCTGCTCGCATACCTTGACGACGGCATTCCAATGGGAACCGCTCTCAGTCTAGCCAACGCCGCCGCCGCCAGCGTGGTCGCGTCAGACCAAGGTGTTCTCGGACTTCAGGTGCCCTGAGTCGGACCTCATCTCACCTTGTAGCATTTCGACGACAGCTTCTGAGGGTGATACCCCTGAAAACTGCGGTTACGTAAAGAGACCACTATTTTCCTTTCGATCAAAATGTGTCCGCTGATTTCTCTCCCTTAAGGAATCTCATCGGTCCCAAATTTGAGTAAAATCGCTAGTTAAATTAACCCCTGTAAAGCTATGTCTAAATCGCGCCATAAGAAAGCAGTATTCGCACTAATTTCAACAATTTTCGCAGCCTTAAATTGTTACGGATCCGAATATATTAGTGGATCAATAATTAACGATAAATCTACACCGATTAAAAGAGAAATCACGATCCCCACAGTCGATATCTCGAAACAAACTGACCGGCATGTGATTATTGCCCAAGGCACAGAAGAAATCCGACATGGCCATCCCAGCACCCTGTTAATGCCCGATGGAAAAACAATGTTTGTTGCCTGGACTTATGAGCACGGGGGCGCCTTAGGTCCTATGAAAAAGAGCATTGATGGCGGGCTCACTTGGAGCGGATTATTAGAAGTCCCCAATAATTGGTCACAGTACGAAAACTGTCCTCCCCTTTATAGATTAAGTGATTCTGAAGGAGTAGACAAATTATTCATTTTTGCGAATCGAAAAATTCGAGCTGAAAATATCGTAAGAACTTTTCCTCTTGATAGCAGTAGAGACTTTCAAATGTACCAATCATTTTCTACTGATGAGGGTGCTACGTGGTCACCAATGCAACCATCTCCCCTATCTGATGGATTAGGATTCCTAAGTGAAAACTCACTGCCGACAACGGTCATGCCATTTACGGCCATTGTGCCCACAAAAGATGGAAAAACACTATTGGGATTCTCGAACCTAAGGCGCGGCGGAGAATGGGGCAGATCCAATGTAGTTTCACAAAGCTATTCTAAAGACGGTGGACTAACATGGAGCCACTGGAGAGTAATATTAGATCTCGGATCGGATCTTTTTCCATGCGAACCTGAGGTTATACGATCCCCTGATGGGGTGCAATTACTAATGATAATTCGAGAAAACAACCGGGCTTTAAATTCATGGCTAATGGTTTCAAACAACGAAGGGAAAACTTGGTCTGAACCATTCCAAGCCACCGGAAGTATTACGATGGATAGGCATCAGGCCGAATATGCGCATGACGGAAGGCTTGTAATTGTCGGTCGGGATGTAGCTGAAGAAAGCTCCACCAATAAGCATTTTATCGCTTGGGTGGGAACATATGAAGATCTAATTGAAGGCAACGAAGGGGGGTATCGCATCAAATTACTTCATACCTACAAAACCACCGAATATCCAGGCCTTGAACTCCTACCCGACGGCACGTTTGTTGCCACAAACTCAGTGAGCTACCGTTCTGGCGAAAATTACTCCATAGTATCAACTCGATTTAAACTAGAGGAAACTGATAGACTCGCAGAAAAACTGAGCATGAATAATTTGTCTGAATAATAATCATAGTATCTCAAAACGGTTTCCTGGATCTGAGAGAGTTGAGTCGTTTCCGGCCAAGGTGATTCCCCATAGCACAGCCCGACAGCTGTATGATTGAGGTTGGGAAAGCCACTTTTTGGAACGCCCCCACCAACCACCATGAAAACGGTCCAATCGAAATTTCACCACAGCACGATTCGTGCTTTGGGCCTCGGCAGCCTCATTGCCGGCGCGTGCGTTTGCGCGCAAGCCCAGACCATTATACTCGGCACGTCCTCGAGCTATGCCGTCCTTGCCAGTACGACGATCACCAGCACTGGCACCACGATTCTCACTGGCGATCTCGGCCTGAGTCCTGGCACAGCCGTCACCGGTTCTCCCACGGTGACGGGCTCCAGTCACATCAACGACCCTACCGCAGCGACCGCACGCGCTGATGCCACCACCGCCTACAATCAACTGGCGGCGCTCACGGCCACCCAATCCCTCACGGGCGACCTCGGCGGGTCTGACCGGCACGCTGACGCTCGACGGCCTCAATCAAGTCGCACCACTTTTCGTTTTTCAAATCGGCAGCACGCTCACCACTGCCACGAGTTCCTCGATGGTTCTGACCAATAACGCCTCTGCGGGGAACGTCTGGTTCCAAGTCGGCAGCTCGGCTACTTTCGGCACCGGATCATCAATCGCGGGCACCTTCATTTCCTCGGCGAGCGACACGCTCGTTACCGGGGTTACCGTGAATGGGCGTATTTTTGCCCTCACTGGCGCAATCACGCTCGACACCAGTCACGTTTCCGTTCCCACCGCCGTGCCCGAACCCGCCGGCGCCGCCTTGCTGCTGGGCGCAGTCGCACTGGTAGGTGTGCTCGTCCAGCGCAAACGCACCGTCGCAGCGTCGGTCTGAGAGTTCACGCCGCATGAGTCGCAACGGGTCGGCTTTGTGGTTTTGTGGTCGGTGACACCCGTTAAAGCGCGGGACCACGCCGTGTGTGGTCAGGTTGTCAGGGCATGACCGCTTTGATGACTTCGCGGCCACGGCGGCGGCAAAGGCTGAAGTCCTTGCGCTCGGTGGAGTAGACGACGGAATCGCGCTCTAGCTCGCTCAAACGGACGACGCACGCATCGGCAAACTGCATCCGCAGATATTTCTTCATCAAGGCCCCGAGCGCTTTCGCCTCCTGGGGAAGGAGCGACACCCCATGCAGTGCGCCACGTGCGGTCATTTGCATCAGGAGCAGACCGAAGCCGGGAACGCGATATTCTGTTTCCGCGATCACGGTTTCACCGGTCGTAAGAGCGGACCGCTGTTCAGTCTCGGAGATTTTGCTCTCTGATAGGAAATTCCTTTGGAGCGCCTCGCTGGGGGAGGGGTTTTCACGCCCTGCCACTATTTGACGACCGGCATTGCCGCGGCATCAACCCCCACCGTGGGAGCCGGTTTCCAGAAATAGCGACCACTCCGATTGTGATCTACGCGAATGGTCGCAATCGCCACCACAATCAGCACGATCAACAAGACCCAAAAACGCATGGCACTACGGTTTTCCGCGTAGGGATCACCCAAGATGCGGGTCGAATTTTTTGGCAGCGCAGCCTTATCAGTCAGCGCGGTGCCGAGAGGCATGGTGATCTTGACGCGGCCATTGATCGCCCAGCCGTTCGCATCGAGGATTGGTCCCAAGTTGCGTTGGCGAAGCTTGATCCATGCGATCAGCATGGAAGGTCCGGATATCGCCAGCATCGCACCGATGATTCCGAGCGGCATAAATAAGCCGAGTCCGAGAAACCCGGCGACGAAAGCACCAAGCAAAGTGCCGATGGCGCCCAACCCAACCCCGAGCGCGGCGACGGTGCCCACTTCGAACTTGGGTTTCCCAACCTCTGAGATCGGCTTGCCCGCGGGAGAAGTCCTGCCGCTAGCGGCGGTATCGACCGTCGTGGCTGCCGCAGACTCCAATTTACTCGTCGAAGCACTATCGGCGGCTGCGGCACGTTTGGCGACTTGCTCTTCGATGAAGCGCACAAACTTTTTGTAAGGCGACCAAAAGGCCTGCCGGATACTGATCGGGCTCTCGATCAACTTGATAATCGTCGCATCCCAATCGACTCCCTTGCGATCATAGAAAATACCGTGGCGACCGACAAAAAGATAATCGCTATCACCTTGGGTAAAGCACGCGGCGACGTTGATTTTTTCGCCGTTGGGTCGCGTGCATTCCACGTAGGCAATGTAGGCCTTGCTCATCGCCGCCAGGATGGCGTGAGTCGCAGGATTATCGACGCGCACACAAAGATCGCAGGAGCGACTATCGAGATAAAGGGTGCCCGCTTGAAAAACCGCTTTCGTCTGGATCGAATAGAAATCCGCAAAGTTCACGAAGTTATGCAACAGCGCCCGTAAATCTCGGTGATAACGCACTAACCGATCGACAGCGGAGATCGCCTTAAACTCAGGCTCGAGGGCTTTGTCTTTCGCCAACAGTGCGTTGAGTTCATCCCGCCCTTTGCCGGATAAAATTTCTTTAGCTCGCGCGAGGCCAAGTTTCTCAACGGTGGAGCCCGCCTTGCCTCCCAGCCAAGTTTCATAAGCCGCGAATTTAGCGTTCAGCTCATTCCATTCTGCAAATGTGAGGGAAACTTTTTCCTCTCCAAAAATAGGGACGACCGCCGCAATATGCAGTGTCGTCAGAGCTGCTGCCCACGCGGGATTAACTTCATCACGGAGCGGGAGCGTTCGCACCGAACTGATTCGAGCCAAAGGGAACTCCGCAACTTCCTCCGCGGTGATGCGCAGGTCCTTTGCCGCCAGCGCCAGGAATTCAGTTTCACTTTGATTAAGGGCTGCAATCGCCCTCTCATCATAGGCCGCCAAACGGCAAAGTGCGTAGAAATCTTCCACCTTGGCGCGCATGGCTTTGATCGCGCTGCAGGCGGCATCGGTCGCATCGCCGAGAATCGCGATATCCTTGGAACCACTCTGCCCCACCCACGTCACATAGGCGGTGAGTTCGGCGAAAAATTTGTTCACCTGTTCTTCGGTGACGCCGGTCGACCCCGTGCGATCCACACTCCCGCCCAAGCACTGCACGATATCTTTGATGAGCGCTTGCGCATCAACATCCTCTGTCGCTTCGGGCGGGATCACGCCGTCGCCATTTAAGGCTCCGGCCGAAAAGATGCGGGCCGTATCCGCGGCTTCGGCCACGGTAATCGCAGTAGCCTCGGGTTTGCCTAAATTAATCAGGATCTGGCGGGCCGAAGAAACGAGCACTTTACCTTCCGGCGTCGCATCGTTGATCGCATCAAGCGGCAGGGGATCGTTTCCTTTCAGGAAGATACCAGCATCCTTCACTCGTTCCGTGCCCCACTTCACCGCGGCCAATAATTCCGGCGCACGGATTTGTCCGTCACCATCCGCATCAATTAGAGCGAGAGTTTTCTCATCGAGGCTCAACCTTTTGACCGGACAGCTCAACGCGACCCACAATTTTTGGTTGAGCTGAGGTAGCGCGATTAAATCGTCACCTGTTTCAAGGGCCACTTGATCGAGGCCACCAGTGCGAAAGAATTTCCAAACGTGAGGAGAAGACATGGGGAGTTGTCAGCGAAAGTGGAAAAAATCCAGATGATGGCAACTCACGAGCAACCGGTAATCATCAGCATGTAAGCGTGATCACGCATTACTGATAGGGGTTTACTGATAGGAAATTCCTTAGGAGCGCCTCACCGGGGGAGGGGGTTTCCTAAACCAGAGGACTTTGTCATGTGGTGGTGACTCGTCTCGGGTTCGCAAAGGGGTCATGTCGTGTTTTGTGGGGTTTTTCCTAAACCGCCAAAGATAACCGCGCGCGGTATCTGGCCTTTCCCATGGCGATCCCATGGGGTCAGGCTGCTACTCGTTAATTCAGGTTCAATAAAGGGACCGACTCCTCGACCTTAAATCTCTTTGCACAACTGCTTCACAAGGCCTGAGCCCGGACCTCTTTCTGCCTCCCATCCCGGTGTTCGTCAAACTCAGGCCTTGAAAAGGGGGCGAACGCGAAATCTTAGGATCCGGTTGGTCAGCTGTTCAGGTCGGTCTTGGGAATCAAAAGGGATGGGACCGGAATCGGGCTATTTTATCTCCCGGCTCTCATCACTGCTTCGGGTTAATAAGTAGCAGCCTGACCCCATCGGATCGCTACCCCATCGGATCGCTCCCCCTTCGGATTGCCTTGCGCGAAACTCATTAACAAAAAAGTGAATATAAGTTAACCGTGATCGATTCGACCACAAATAAACCAAAAAGCTTAAAGATTATTACCAAAGCGATGCAAGTTGAAGACAGTTAATGAAGAAAACGCCTGCCCCACCGCTGTTTTTTACAGGAGAGAACAGAGAAAAACAGAGCCACTCCGCTAAAATTCCATCAGAATTATTTAACCACAGATTTGCTCCGCCATCTCCGGCAAGCCTCCGTCTCAGATTATCACAGATTCAACTCCACCGCTGTTTTCCACAGGAGGTAACAGAGAGAACAGAGCCACTCCTCAGTATTTGAATATAAACTACCGGCCTAGATTCCGGCCCCACGCTGACGGCTGCTCCCCAACGTTCCCTTCTGTAAAACAAAAGCCCCCCCTCAATATCCGTCATCCGCCTCGCTCCTAGACAGGTAGATATCGACGACATCAACCGGCCAAGGGGTTTTAACTTCTCTTCGCCAGATGCTTGGGATTCCGATGCGCATGGAATACAGCCAAGACCACAATACGGGAATTTTCGGCAACGAAGTGCACCGAGTAAGGAAAACGACTGAGGACAATACGACGAACTAAACCGCGAATCGCGCGAAACAGTTCCGGCCGCTCTGCCGCCTGACTCAATCTATCATCGACTACATTTTGAAATTCGATTCCCAGCCCTCGTTGTTTACCTTCATACTAAACAAAAGCCTCATCGAATTCCAACCGAGCTTCGCGACGGAATACTACGCTTCTACTCACAATACTCGATCACGGTTAG
>Ga0075109_1000572_pt1 | contig 24987 bp, 21 predicted proteins | sample AntAceMetag02UKD_FD_69798 | JGI IMG/M metagenome (GOLD analysis project Ga0075109, IMG submission 69798) | Saline lake microbial communities from Ace Lake, Antarctica - Antarctic Ace Lake Metagenome 02UKD | ecosystem: Environmental > Aquatic > Non-marine Saline and Alkaline > Saline | place...
GCGGCGGCTGCCGTCGGGGCTGACGACCCCCGGGCCGAGGGCGGCGCTGGCCAGCGGCACGAACGCCGACCAGGCGCCAAGACCACCGAAGAACGCGAGGCTGACAACGACGCCGCCGAGCGCCGGGGCCAGGAGCGTTCGGCGCAGAATCGGGGCGGCAAGCGCCGGCGTGTCTTTCATGATTGCCTCCTGGCGCCGACCGACGAGGCCTGTGCCAGGCCAGGCAGCACCTGGGTCGGCTGGTGGCCGGTCAGCATTGGCAGAATGGTGTCAGTGGGTCCGAACGCCTGGACGGTGCCATCGCGCAGGTACAGCAGGAGGTCGGCGGCGCTCAGCAGCGCCGGCCGGTGGCTGACCATCACGACCGTGCAGCCGCGCCGCTTCGCCGACGCCAGCGCGGCGAACAGCGCCACCTCGCCGTCGCCATCGAGATGGGTGTTCGGCTCGTCCAGGATCAGCAGCTTCGGGTCGCCGTACAGGGCGCGCGCCAAACCGATGCGCTGACGCTGTCCGCCGGAGAGGCGCAACGCGATGTCGTCGACCCCGGTCGCGTAACCTTGTGGCAGGCGCAGGATCATCTCGTGGATCCCGGCGAAGCTGGCGGCCGCGACTATGAGCGCCGGATCGCCGTCTCCCATGCGGGCGATGTTCTCGCCGACGGTGCCGGCAAACAGCGCGACGTCCTGGGGCAGGTAGCCGAGATGCGGGCCGACATCGGCCCTATCCCATTCGGAGATGTCGGCGTGGTCGAGGCGCACATGCCCTCCGCTGGGCTGCAGGGCTCCGACCAGCAGGCGGCACAGCGTGCTCTTGCCTGCCCCCGAGGGTCCGACGATCCCCACCGTGGTGCCTGGTGGCACCTCGAAGGAGACGTTGCCCAGCAGGGGTTTCTCCGCGCCCCGCGGGACGTAGGACATGTCCTCGACCGATAGCCTGCCGACCGGGTTCGGCAGTGGCATGCTGGCCGCCGGGCCCGGGTGCTCCGCCAGCAGCGACGCCACGCGACTCCAGGCGTGACGCACCGAGACGAACTGCTTCCAAGAGCCGAGCAGCTGGTCGACCGGCGCGAGCGCACGGCCCAGCAGGATCGAGGCCGCGATCATGCCGCCGGCCGTAAGCTCGCCGCGCACGACCAGCCAGGCCCCGAGGCCGAGGATCGCGGTCTGCATGAACAGCCGCGCGCCCTTTGAGAAGCCCTGCAGCCGAATCGCGCGCTCGGAAGCGGTCTGCTGGGCGGTCAGGGCAGCTTCCTGGGATTGCCTCCAGCGCGTCAGAAGGGCCGGCAGCAGACCCATCGCCTGGACCGTGTCGCCGTTGCGAAGCACCCCTTCCGCCAGACCGTGGGCCTCGGACTGATGTCCGTCGCCCAGACGTGTCGGTCGCCTGGTGAGCGCCTCGCCCATCAGCATCACCCCGAGCAGGAGGATCGCCATGGCGACCGCGAAGGCGCCCAGCCAGGGGTGCATGATCCAGAGCACGACGAGGAACACCGGCGTCCATGGGCTGTCGAGCAAGGGCGGCATCGCTGGCCCGGCCAGAAATCCCCGAATCTGGGTCAGGTCGCGCAGCGGTCGCGAGCCCTGGGGCGCGCCCGCCAGCCCGGAGGCAAGACTAGCGGCTACCAGTCGGTCGGCGAGCACTCGGTCGAGCCAGGTCGCGGCCCTCGACAGGATGCGGCCGCGGACCGCTTCCAGGGCCCCAAAGGTCACGAACGCGGCGGCCGCCAGCGCCGTGAGCCACGCCAGAGTGTCGAGGTGGCCGCTGCTTAGCACCCGGTCGAATACCTGGAACATGTAGATGGGCGACGTCAGCACCAGCAGGTTGATCGCCAGGCTGAACATCCCGGCCAGCACGAATGTCCAGGCTAGGGGGGCGTACGCGACCGCGTTTGTCGCGGCGGAACCGGGCTGTGGCGTCGCAATCGTCATGAGCGGCGGTCTCGTCCAACTGTTGGGGTGATGGCGTTCGAAGAAGATTTATCAAAAATCAAAATAATTACAGTGGTTTAATGTTCTGCAACACAATCAGAATTTGGGTATATCACCAGATTGGACGGAATGAAAGTTTGAGAAGTATTAGAAATTTCGAGTATTAATTTGATATTAACGATATTATATTTATTATTTAATAGGTAAATGATGGTAGTGTGGGTTTTTCCGGACGCGTGTCGGCAATTTGACTGTGAGATTCAAGGCGGCCCGACAGGCGGTGAAGCGTCTGCTGAAACGGCATCTCTGGAGCACGGTCCGCCGGATACGGCCGTCGCGAACGGATGTCGAATCGACCGAACGGTCGCGAAGCGCCTGACACTGCGGTTGCAACAATCGGCGAAGATTGTATACACAGGAGTGTGGCGACTGCCTGATGGCGTTTATCGCGATCGGATGGGGCCGCTCACAGTCCAGGCGAGCCGCTGATTTAGGCATTGATCGCCGGACGAGGCGCGTTTGCTGCGCCATTCCAGGCCGTGTTGGAGTGCACGGCGAAAGTTGGTCGATGATCGACCCGAAACGCTACGGCACAGCCGGAGCGAAACAAAATTTGTCACAGAGGAGGATGAAATGACGTTCAAGACGCTCATTCGCGTCTCCATGATCGCCGGCACCTGCGTCATCGGTCTTTCTGCCGCACAAGCTGCCGAGGTCGAGGGGCCCAAGGTTTCCTGGAACCTTTCGACCTGGGGCAAAGAGCGCGCCTTTACCGTTGGGATCGAATACATCGCGGACAAGCTAGCCGAAAAGACCGGTGGCAGCTTCACGATGAAGGTTCACTATGGTGAAGCGTTGTCGAAGGCACGCGAGAATCTTGATGGTATCAAGATCGGCGCCTTTCAGGCCGCCCAGTTCTGCAATTTCTATCATCCAGGCAAAAATCCGGCCTGGATGGTGTTTACCATGCCGTTTCTGCCACTCGGTGACCTCGAAGTGTCGATGAAGGTCCGGGAGGTGGCGATGGCGCACCCGGCATTTGTTGCGGACATGGCCAACTGGAACGCCATGCCGTATTTCTCGGCGCTTCTGCCGCAATATGAGTTTCTCGGCCGCGGTCCGGCACCCAAGACCCTGGAAGGCTGGAAAGGCCTGAGGGTTCGGGCCGGCGGCGGAATCGGCACGGCGATGGAGAAACTCGGTGCCAGCCTGACCACGGTACCCGCCACCGAGGTTTATACGGGTATGGAGCGAGGCACGATGGACGCCGCGTCCTTCCCGTACACCTACTCGCACGCTGCCTATCAGATCCACGAGATCAGCAATTGGTTCACCTCGAACATGTCGCCGGGCACGTCCGAGTGCGCCACCGTGCTCAACAAAGACGCCTACGCCAAGCTTCCGGAGCAGTACCAGAAGCTGCTGATGGACCTGAAGGCGGAAGCCTACCCGGTGCAGATCAAGGCCTATCACGACATCGACAAGAAGAACCTGCCGATGTTCCGCGAGAAGCTCGAGGAGATCGTCTACACCGACGAGCAATTGGCTGAGTTCCGCCAGATCGCCGGTAAGCCAGTCTGGGACCAGTGGGTCGCGGAGAACAAGGACAAGTTCGACGCCCAGGGCCTGATCGACATGATCGTGGCGGAAGCCGAGGCGGCGATCGCCGCCAAGAAGTAGGCCGCCGCGGGATCCGGTATCGGGAGGGCCGCGCCATCGGCGCGGCCCCCTCCAGCCGATCGGTCGCGCATTGGCCCGCCGCACGGGGCTTCCGGGGCGGGCAACTTCCTCATCGAGAGGGATCAGGACATGACCCAGCCCCTGACCTGGACGCCGGAACAAGAGGCGTCCGGAGGCCGCGCCGTCGCCCGGCTCGACCGTGCCCTGCACGCGGTTGAGCGCGTCACCGCAATTTTTTCCGGTCTGTTCATCTTCGGGCTGATGTTTGTCGGCGTCGCCCAGATTCTCGGCCGGAAGCTCTTCAACTACCCGATCTTCGGCTACATCGACGCGGTCGAGATGTCGATCGCGGTCTTCGCGTTCCTGGCGATCGCCTACTGCGAGCGGATGAACGGCCATGTCCGCATGGAGCTGCTGATCGGCAAGCTGCGCGGGAAGCCGCTCTGGCTGGCCGAGGCGGCTGGGCAGCTGCTCGGCCTGATCCTCCTGGCGGTCCTGATCTACTACGGTTGGGAACACGCCATGCGCGCTTACAACTACGGCGATTCGACCATCGACGCCCAAATCCCCTGGTGGCCGTCGAAGATGCTGATTCCCTTCGCGTTCGGGCTGCTGTTCCTGCGCCTGCTCCTCAATCTGGTCGGCTATGTCCGCCTGTTCGCCAACGCAGACGCAGCACCGGTGGCGGTGCCGCTGATCGCCAATGTACGGCGGCTCGCGGAGGAGGAGGCCGCCGAGGCCGGGGCGCTTGATACCCGTCGGGACAGCCCCTCGGGGAGGACCGGCGCGTGACGGAACTCAGCAACGACACCATCGGCATCCTCGGCGTCATCGCCCTCCTAATCATGGTGGTCATCGGGGTGCGCGTGTACATCGCCGCCTCGGTCGTCGGCATGGTTGGCCTGATCGCGATGATCGGCTGGGAGGCCGGAGCCGGGATGGTCGGCACGATCCCGCACTCGAAGTCGGTCACCTACACCCTGTCGGTTCTGCCGATGTTCATTCTCATCGGCTTTCTCGCGTTTCACGCCGGCATCACCCAGTCGCTGTTCGACGCGGCCCGCAAGTGGCTTGGCTGGCTACCGGGCGGTCTCGCGGTCGCGTCGGTGATGGCGACCGCCGGGTTCGCGGCAGTGTCAGGGGCGTCGACCGCTACCGCGGCGGTGTTCTCGCGCGTCGCGATTCCGGAGATGCTGGCGGCTGGGTACAAGCGCAGCATTGCGGCCGGCGTGGTGGCGGCTGGTGGCACGCTCGCGACGTTGATACCGCCGAGCGCGATTCTGGTCATCTACGCGATCATCGTGGAGGAATCGGTTGGACGGCTGCTGCTCGCCGGATTCATCCCCGGCTTGGTGTCGGCTCTCATTTATGTCGGCATCATCCTGATCTGGGCGAAGATCGATCCCAAGGTCGGCCCGCCGATCCGCGGCTACACTTGGTCGGACCGGATCAAGGCGGTCCCCGGCACCTTCCCGGTGATCGCGGTCGTGGTGATCATCTTCACCGCGATGTACCTCGGCTGGGCGACGCCGACCGAGGCGGGCGCGCTCGGGGCCTTCGTGGTCTTCCTGATGGCGGTGGCCAAGGGCATGCGCTGGCCGGGGCTCCGGGAGTCACTGTTGGATACCGCCAAGCTCACGGTGATGATCTTCAGCCTGATCTGGGGCGTGCTGATCTTTGTCCGGTTCCTGGGCTTCGCCGGTTTGCCCGAGCAGTTCACGAATTTCATCGCCTCGCTGCCGTTCGAGCCGTGGGTGGTGATGGTCTGCATCCTGCTCGCCTACGCGGTCCTTGGCATGTTCATGGACGCGATCGGCATGCTGCTGCTGACCCTGCCGGTGGTGTACCCGGCGGTCATGGCGCTCGGCTACGATTCGATATGGTTCGGGATCATCGTGGTGAAGATGGCGGAGGTCTGTCTGGTAACGCCCCCTATCGGACTGAACTGCTTCGTGGTGGCGGCGGTGCGCCCGGACATTCCGATCTCCACCGTGTTTCGGGGTGTAGGGCCTTTCGTGGTGGCCGACTTCATCACGGTGGCGGTGTTCCTGATCTGGCCGGAGATCATCACCTGGCTGCCTCGGACGCTGATGGGGTGAACGGTGAGCCGGATCGGATTGCGGGCCGGCACGACGCGCTGTGCCGGCCCGCTACCACGCCGAACCCGGCCCGTAAGGTTCGTCCAAACCCTCGTAAACGATCGCCCCCAGGACGACGTCGACCGTGGCGCTGTTCAGGTGACGGAACGGCAGCAGGATCTGCTCGTGGTCGTCATAAACCAGGAAGCGGAATTCCGACCGGCCGTGAAAGTGCGCCGGCAGCCCGGTCTCCAGGATCGACGGCAGCAACCGGGCGGTTCGCGACTGTGAGATGCTCGGAATCTGCTCGTCGACCAGATCGCAGCCGGTGAAGTCGTGGCCGAGGCCCGTAACGACGTGAGACCCTGTCAGCCGCAATCGCCAGAGGCCTGCGTCACGCCTCTCGAGCAGAAACAGATACGGAAAGACGTGCCGCGGCAGGTCGACCGGATCCAGATCCTCGCGCGCCGGCAACCGAGCCCGGTCGTGAAGCCCCAGCCAATGCTCAAGCACTGCCCGGATCGGCGGGTTCATCGCCCGACGGACCAGCCGCTGGCCTTCCAGATAAGAAGCATGGGTGGGGTGACTGTCGTCCACCAGCTGGTCGACCGCTCCGCCTCGTCGGGTGTTACCGACAAAGTAGCGCCGTGGAGCGGCCCGGGCCAGATGAGCATGTAAAAACAACCGGTCAACTTCCGATCGACCTATGCCGGCCGATAGATCCGCACCGCGGTGTCGTGGAACACCGCCCTGCGCGCCGCCGCGGGCAGCGCGGCGGTGATCTCCTTCAGGCCGGAGAAGATCGCCGAGTAGCTCGCGCACAGCGAATCGACCGGGAAGTTGCTGGCGACCATGCAGCGCTCCGGCCCGAACAGCCGGATGGTGTCGAGCACGACCCCGCGCTGGAGGTCCGGCGTCCAAGGCTGGCCGGGCACGCCGATGCCGGAAATCTTCACCGCGGTGTTGGGCTGCGCGGCAAACCTCGCCATCGCCTCCCGCCAGCCGCCTAATCCGGCCGGCGAGCGGTCGGACGGCAGGCCGGTGTGGTTCAGGATGACCAGGGTATCCGGGAAATCGCGGGCCAGATCGGCCGCCTCGCCCAGATGCCACCACGGCGTCTGGAGATCGTAATGCAGCCCGTGCTGTGCCAGCAGGCGGTAGCCGGCCCGGAACGCAGGGTCTGCCATCGAGCCTGGCGCCGCCGCGACGAACGCCGCCGGCGAGGCGGCCGCTGACGGCTTCTGGCGCACCGAACGGACCAGCGGGCAGGCAGCGTGGCCTTTCAGCACGTCCGCGATGTCGTCGCGGGCCAACCAGGCCTGCCCGACCACAGCGTGCGGCCAGCCGGTGCGGTCGTGCAGGGCGTGCAGCCAGTGTGTCTCGGCGACCGGGTCGCGCGGGTTCCACTCGGCCTCCATGTGGACCGACTTGACGATGGCGTGACCACCATGATCGCGGCGGAAGTCATCGACGAGATAGCTCCGCCGGATGGCGGAATAGTCGCCGTATCGGAACGGCACAACGTGCTCCTCGAGCCACGGATAGCGCCCGTGCCCGAGTTCCCAAAAGTGATGATGCGCGTCGATGATTGGCAGGGCGTCGTCGTCGTGGGTCACGGTATCCTCCCGGGGCGACCATCGGCGATTTCACGCCCGGTGCCCCACGCTTGGCAAGCGCTCGGGGTTGTTCCGGATGCCGCGAGCCGCCATGATCCGGCCCTCGCAGTCTCAGCCTCTAGGACGGACCCCATGAACGGCGCGGAATCCCTGGTGCGCACGCTGGTCGCTTCCGGCGTCGACGTCTGCTTCACCAACCCCGGGACCTCGGAGATGCACTTCGTCGCCGCCCTCGACCGGGTGGACGGCATGCGCTGCGTGCTGGGACTGTTCGAGGGTGTCGTCACCGGTATGGCCGACGGCTATGCGCGGATGGCCGACAAGCCAGCCTCGACCTTGCTGCACCTGGGGCCGGGCCTGGGCAACGGCCTGGCCAACCTGCACAACGCCAAGAAGGCGTTCACGCCGGTGGTCAACATCGTCGGCGAGCACGCGACCTATCACATCGAGTACGACGCACCGCTGACCGCCGACATCGAGGGCATCGCCCGGCCGGTGTCCGGTTGGGTGAAGACCTCACGGAGCGCCAAGGAGGTCGCGGGCGACGGTGCGGCGGCGGTTGCCGCCTCGATGGGCCCGCCGGGTCAGATCGCGACACTGATCCTGCCGGCCAACACGGCCTGGGACGACTCCGACGGCCCGGCCAGGCCGATGGCGCCGGCGCCGCTGCCGGGGCCCGACGCCACGGCCGTGCGCGAGGCCGCCGCGGCCTTGACCTCGGGCCGTCGCGCCCTGCTGCACATGTCGGGACGGGCCTTGCGGGCGGACACGCTGGAGATTGCCGGGCGGATCGCCGCCAAGACCGGCTGCCGGCTGTCCTGCCAGACCTCCAACGGCCGCTGGCAGCGTGGCGCCGGACGGGTGTCGATCGAACGCATTCAATACCCGGTGGACATCGCCCTCAAGCAACTCGAGAGCGTGCAGGACATCATCCTGCTCGGCACCAAGGTGCCGGTGGCGTTCTTCGCCTACCCGAACAAGCCGAGCGTGCTGGTCCCCGACGGTTGCACGGTGCATCGGCTGGCCGAGATCGGCGACGATCATCTGGCGGTGCTGACGGCGCTGTGCGACGAGCTCGACGCCTGGAGTGCCATCCCGAAGCTGCAGGAGGCCGTGCGACCGGAACTCGCTACCGGCGCGCTGACGCCGGAGGCGGTCGCCGCCGCTCTCGGGCGGCTGATGCCCGAGAACGCCATCGTCGCCGACGAGAGCGTGACCTCCGGCCGCGGCTTCATGCCGTTCACCGTCGGCTCGGCGCCGCACGACTGGCTGGCGCTGACCGGCGGGTCGATCGGCCTCGGCCTGCCCTACGCCACCGGGGCGGCGATCGCCTGCCCGGACCGCAAGGTGATCTGCACCGAAGGCGACGGCTCCGGCATGTACACGCTGCAGGCGCTGTGGACACAGGCGCGCGAAAGCTGCGACGTCGTCAACATCATCTTCGCCAACCGCTCCTACGCGATCCTGCGCCACGAGTTGACCAACGTCGGGGCCGAGAACCCGGGCCGCAAGGCGATCGACATGCTGACCCTGGATCGACCGGAACTGGACTGGGTGGCATTGGCCAAGGGCATGGGCGTGGCCGGCGTGCGGGTCGACACCGCCGACGCGTTCAATGACGCTCTCGCCAGGGCGATCGCCGAGCCGGGGCCCCACCTGATCGAGGCGTGGATGGCCTGACCTTGGACCCTCGGCCCGGCGTTTCCGCCATGGGACCTGCATACCCCTGTGCTAGAATCGCTGAACCTCGACCGCCGGCCGGCCAATGATCGATCCATCGAAGCTCGTCGATTCCGACAAACTCTCAGCCCAGCACCTCGCGACCGAGCTCAACGCCGGTTCCTCGCGTGTCTATCATGTCGACCGGCTCCACCGGCTTGTTCAGGACACCGGGGCTGGCCCGGACAACTTCCTGTTCCGGCACCCGGAACTGCACCGGATCATCTTCATCAAGCAGGCCATACGCGACGACAACTACATGCCCGGGCGGGTGAACCGCGTCGGAACCAAGCTGTACTTCGCCTTCAACGAGTCCAACGCCTTCGAGGGCGGCAAGTCGATCTTCACGGGGGATTCGAATTTCGACAACGCGCTGGCCTTCCAGGCCGGGTTCGATCGCAAGCGCGGCGTCGAGGACTACATCCACGACCGCGACATCATCCAGATCTTTGATCAGCTCCCGTCGCTCGACCCGTTCCTGCTCAAGGACCGGCTGCTGGCGGAGGGGATCAGCCCTCACCAAGCGTATTTCGAGATCTCCCAGGAGGAATGGAGCCGGATCCGCGAGCACGTGATGGACCGGTTCCGTCCGATCGTCGAGTTCGCGTATGGCGGACTCGATGCCTCCCGCGCCCAGGCCCGGCTTCGCCAGCTGATCGAGAAGTTGTGGGACGCCAAGGACATGGACAGCCTCGGGCCGATCATCCAGGCGATGGAACTCGACCGGTCCGAGGCTCCGGCGGCGCTGCACGCCTGGAAAGGTGTCATCTATTACGATTATCGGTTGAAGTCTCTCGAGGCCCAGATCCGGCGGTTTGCGGGGTGGTTGGGGAACGGCGCCGAGCCGATCGACCTCATCCCCTCAAGCAACCGCAGGGTCGTACTCGACGTCCGCGACGCCACCCGCACCGTGCTCCGGGAGCGCTGGCGCAAGGTTCGCGCGCGTCTCGATGAATACAACACGGCGTACCGCGCGCTGTTCATCGACAAGCAGAGCCCGGGGCCGTTCATCGCGTTCCTGGGTTCGGCCTCTGACGTGTTTGCGGAACTGGGCGACTCGCTGTCCCGGCTTGACCACGCCGAGGAGGTCTGGCGCTCGGTGACTGACCGGTACGGCAGCCAGCGTCTGAAGTTCGAGCCCCTGCACCAGGTGCTCTCGCTCACCTATCGAATTCTGGAGTAGCGCTCCGTCGCGCGGTGGAACGGCTGTTGCGCCGTGCGCTCCCTTCCGTCTCGGCCTTGCGTCGCCATATTTGGGTCTGCGAGAACCGCCATGGAGACGGCCATGCCTCCTCCCACTTCCGTGCTCCAGATGATCGGCAACACGCCGATGCTCGAGTTGACCCGCCTCGATGCTGGACCGTGCCGGTTGTTCGTCAAGCTTGAGAACCAGAATCCGACAGGCTCCATCAAGGATCGTATCGGTCTTGCCATCGTCGAGGCGGCGGAACGCGATGGCCGGCTGCGCCCGGGCGGCGTAATCGTCGAAGCCACCGCCGGGAACACGGGACTGGGCTTGGCGCTGGCGACGGCCCAGAAGGGGTATCGTCTGATCCTGGTGATTCCGGACAAGATGAGCGCCGACAAGATCCGCCACCTGCGCGCGCTTGGCGCCGAGGTCAGGCTGACCCGCTCGGACGTGCCGAAGGGCCATCCGGAATACTACCAGGACATGGCCGAGCGGATCGTGGCGGAGACGCCGGGTGCGTTCTGGGCCAGCCAATTCGACAACCCCGCCAACCCGCTCGCCCACGAGACCACCACCGGCCCGGAGATCTGGGCGCAGATGGACGGCCGGGTCGACGCCCTGGTCGCCGGTGTTGGGTCGGGTGGCACCATCAGTGGCGCCGGGCGGTTCCTGAAGGCGAAGAACCCCGCCCTTCGGGTGGTGGTCGCCGATCCAGCCGGATCGGTGGTCGCCGGAGCGGTCGAGACCGGTCGCGTCAGCTACGAGGGCGGATCCTGGCTGGTCGAGGGCATCGGCGAGGATTTCATTCCGCCGAACCTGGACCTGTCGATCATTGACGAGGGCGTGACCGTGACCGATGCCGAGGCGTTCGCGGCGGTCAACGATCTGTTGCGCACCGAGGGTATCCTCGGCGGAACGTCCACCGGCACGCTGCTTGCCGCCGCCTTGCGCTGGTGCCGGCGCCAGACCGAGCCGTTGCGCGTGGTGACCTTCGTCTGCGACACCGGCAACAAGTACCTCGCGAAGGCTTTCGACGAGGCCTGGCTGACCGAACAGGGGCTGCTCGACCGGCCGCGTGCGGGTGACCTAAGTGACCTGATCGCCCGCCGCGCCGATCAGGGCCGCGTGATCTCGGTCGGCCCGAACGACACCATCAACACCGCCTACAACCGCATGCGGGCGAACGACGTCTCGCAGCTTCCGGTCATGGACGGCACCCGGATCGTCGGCCTGCTGGACGAGGAGGACCTGCTGATGGCGGTTCACGGATGCGCCGACTGCTTCAAGGATACCGTCGACCGGCACATGACCAGCCGGCTCGATACGCTGCCGGCGTCGGCCGGCACGTCGGCACTGCTGTCGGTCTTCAAGGCCGACAAGGTGGCGATCGTCGAGGATGCCGAGGGTACCTTCCTCGGCATGGTCACCAAGGTCGACCTCATCAACCACCTGCGCCGCACGCTCGGCTGACACCTCGGAGATCCGCATGGCGACCACCCGCAACCGGACCGGCTTCGCGACCCGGGCGATCCACGCCGGCCAGAAGCCCGATCCCACCACCGGCGCCATCATGACGCCGATCTACGCGACGTCGACCTACGTCCAGGAGAGCCCCGGGGTCCACAAGGGTTTCGAGTACTCGCGCAGCCAGAACCCGACGCGGTTCGCGCTTGAGGCCTGCATCGCCGACCTGGAGAACGGCAGCGCCGGCTTCGCGTTTTCCAGCGGCCTCGCGGCTATGGGAACGCTGCTGGAACTGCTGGATTCCGGCGACCACGTGATCGCCATGGACGACCTCTACGGCGGCTCGTATCGGTTGTTCGAGAACGTCCGGCGGCGCTCGGCCGGACTGCAGTTCAGCTTCGTCGACCTGTCGGACCCGGCGGCGCTGGAGGCCGCCATCCAGGACAACACCAAGATGGTCTGGGTCGAGAGCCCGACCAACCCGTTGCTCAAGCTCGTCGACCTCGCCGCGATCGCGGAGGTCGCGAAGAAGCGCAACCTGATCAGCGTCTGTGACAACACGTTCTGCTCGCCCTGGATCCAACGACCGCTCGACCACGGCTTCGACATTGTCATGCACTCCACCACCAAGTACCTGAACGGGCATTCCGACGTGGTCGGCGGGGTGGCGGTGGTGGCCGAGGGCCGCGACGTTCTGCGCGACAAGCTGGCGTTCCTGCAGAACGCCGTCGGCTCGGTGCCTGGGCCGTTCGACAGCTTCCTGGTGCTACGGGCGCTGAAGACCCTGCCGATCCGGATGGAACGGCATTGCGCCAACGCCATGAAGATCGCCCGTTTCCTGGAGGCGCACCCGAAGGTCGAGACGGTGTTCTACCCAGGGCTGGAGAGCCACCCGCAGCACGAGTTGGCGAAGCGCCAGATGAGCGGCTTCGGCGGCATGGTGACGGCGGTCCTGAAGGGCGGGCTGGACGACGCCCGCCGATTCCTGGAGCGCTGCGAGCTGTTCGCGCTGGCGGAGTCGCTCGGCGGCGTCGAGAGCCTGATCGAGCACCCGGCGATCATGACCCACGCCAGCGTGCCGCGCGAGATCCGCGAAGCGCTCGGCATTTCCGACGGCCTGGTCCGCCTGTCGGTCGGCATCGAGGATGCCGACGACCTGCTGGCGGAGTTGGAAGCGGCGCTGGGGTAGATCCGGGACTACCGTCCGAGCGCGATCAGGATCACCGAGGGCACGACGACGGCGACGGCGCCGACCAGACGCGCCGTCGGCCGCTCGCGGCGAAACACGGCGATGCTGAGCAGCAGGGTGAACACCGGAGCGGCCGAGACGATCGGTACCACCACGATGATCTCGCCGGTCAGAAGCGCCTGATTCAGAAGCGTGATGGCGACCGCCATCGAGACGCCGCTGGCGACGAACCACAAGGCCGAGTGTCCGCCGCCGATCAGCAGCCGCGGTCGCTCGCGCCGTGCCGCCTGGGTGGACAGCAGGACGATGGAGGACACGGTGAACGACACCAGCCCGGCTAGATAGGCGTCGGGGACCGTGACCATGCCGAGCTTCGACAGCACGTGCGCCAGGGCCCGGATGGCGGCGGCTCCGATCGGCAGCAACAGGGCCCACAGCGGCCACTCGGCGGCACCTGAACCGCCGCGCCGCGACAGCACGATGATCGACGCGATGATGCCGACGGTGCCGACCGCCACCGGCCAGGTGAGGATCTCGCCAAGCCAGAGCACGCCCAGGGCAGTGCTGAACAGCGGCGACGTGGAGCTGAGCGTGCTGGACAGCGTCGGCCCGAGATGCCTGACCCCCGCCACCGACAGATTGGCGCTGAGCGCCGGCCTGAACAGCCCGATCAGGGCGAACACCCAGATGCCGGCGGCGCCAAGGTAGCTGAGATCGAGCAGAATCGGCGCCAGCAGCCAGAAACACGCGGTCGAGGTGACGATCGAGATCATCGTTCCGCTTCGCGAGTCGAGCGACCGGACGCCAAGGTACTGGCACTGGTCGCCGATCGCGAAGGTCAGCGCCGCGGCCAGCGCGCAAATCAGCGGGACGAATTCGGCCGGCATGCGGTCTCTTCTGCGGCGGTCTCTTCTGCGGCGGGCTCTTCTGCAGCGGGGACACGATGATCATCCGGCGCGCCGCGAAACGCGAGCCGTATTCGTCAGCGGGCCCGCACCGGCGTCAGTCGGCCTCAGCGCCGTGGCTGGCGACGGCCGCTTCGCCCGGCCCGACCGTGGACCGCAAGAACAGCGTGATCGCCACGGTGACCGCCAGCAGCGCCGCCGACGTCCAGAGCGTTCCCGCCAGACCGGCGAACTGGTAGAGCAGCCCCGACAACAGCGTCCCCGCAAACCGCCCAACGGCGTTGGCCATGTAGTAGAATCCGACGTTCAGGGCGATCTTGTCGGCGTCCGAGTAGGCGACGATCAGATAGGAGTGGACCGACGAGTTGAGGGCGAACACCAGACCGAAGACCAGCAGGCCGCCAATAAGCAGGACCGGCTGGAACGCGGCGGGCAGGGGCGCCCCGCTCGCCTCTGCCAGCCAGCCCATGGCCTCAGGCGACAATCCGACCGCGATGCCAGCGGGAATCACCATCAGGACCGCGCCCCACAGCTTCGCCGCACCGGCGCCGCGCTCGGCGGCGCCGCGCCCGAGCAGCCGCGGGGCGGCCGCCTGCACCATGCCGTAGCCGATCACCCAGGCTGCCATGAAGGCGCCGACCTCGTCGAACCCCCAGCCGAGCTGGTCGTAGAGGAAGATCGGGACGGCGACCACGAACCACACGTCGCGCGACGCAAACAGGAAGATCCGCGCCGCCGACAGCAGGTTGATCGCCCGGGTCTTCGAGAACAGGTCCCGCCCCGTGATCCTGCCCTTGGCACGCCCGAGGTCGGCGCGCACCAGCGCAAGGGCGGCGGCCAGGACCAGGGCCAGGGCGCCGGCCATCGACCATAGCGCAGGCTCAAAGCCGAGATACTCCAGCAGGACGCCGCCCAGCAGGAAGCCCACGCCCTTCAGGGCGTTCTTCGACCCGGTGAGGATTGCCACCCACTTGAACAGCCCGCCCCGGTCGCCGGCCCCGACCACCAGCTTGACCGCCGACTTCGAACTCATCTTGGTGAGGTCCTTGGCGACCCCTGAGAGCGCCTGGGCGACCATCACGTAGCCGACCGACAGCGCGACGGTCCAGGCGGGGTCGGTCAGCGACAGCATCACCAGGGCGGCGATCTGCACCGCGAGCCCGGTGAACAAGGTGATGCGCAGCCCGTACCGAGCGCCGATCCAGCCGCCGAGGAAGTTGGTGACCACCCCCATCGCCTCGTACAGAAGGAACAGCACGGCAATGTCGATCGGCGAGTAGCCGAGGCGATGGAAGTGCAGCAGGACCAGCATGCGCAGCGCGCCGTCGGTGAGCGTGAACGCCCAGTAGGCGGCGGTGACCGAGGCGTAGTCCCGGAGGTGCGTCATGTCGGCTCCGTGTTCCCGAAGCACGCGATCAGGCGAGCGAGCGCGCCACCATGGCGGTCAGGTCCATCATGCGCTTGGCGTACGCCCATTCGTTGTCATACCAGGCGTAGACCTTAACCATCCGCCGGTCGACGACCATGGTGGAGAGCGCGTCGATCACGCTCGACCGCGGATCGTTGAGGTAGTCGACGGAGACCAGTGGCCGCTCCTCGTAGCCGAGGATGCCGGCCAGCGCCCCTTCCGAGGCCGTCCGGAACAGATCGTTGACCTCCTCGACCGTGGTGTCCCGCGCGACGTCGAACACGCAGTCGGTGAGCGAGGCGTTCAGCAGCGGGACCCGGACCGCGTGGCCGTTCAGCTTGCCCTTCAGTTCCGGGTAGATGAGCGTGATCGCGGTGGCGGACCCGGTGGTCGTCGGGATCAGCGAGTTGAGCGCCGACCGCGAGCGGCGCAGGTCCTTGAGCGGCGCGTCGACGATGACCTGGGTGTTGGTGACGTCGTGGATCGTGGTCATCGAGCCGCGAACGATGCCGAGCCCCTCGTGCAGCACCTTCACGACCGGCGCCAGGCAGTTGGTGGTGCAGGAGGCGGGTGTCACGACGGCGTGCCGCCCCGGATCGTACAGGTGATCGTTGACGCCCATTACCACGTTGAGGGCGCCGGCCTCCTTGACCGGGGCGGAGACCACGACCTTGCGGATGCCACGGTCGAAGTACGGGCGCAGGCTGTCCATCGTCTTGAAACGGCCGGTGCATTCCAGGACGACATCGACTTCGTCGCCGGTCCAGGAGATTTCCGAGGGGGTCGGCGCCGAGCCGTAGGCTAGGCGCTGGCCGCCAGCGACCAGGGTGGAGCCGTCGGATGTCACTGGAATCGGCCAGCGCCCGTGAACGCTGTCGAACTCCAGAAGATGGGCCGCGGTCTGCAGGTTGCCGGCGATCTCGTTGACGGCGATGACGCGAAAATCCGTGGCTCCGAACCCGGCCCGCAGTCCCAGCCGTCCCATTCTGCCGAAGCCGTTGATGGCGACGCGCGCTGTCATCGCTCTGCTCCCATCTCTACCGTCGTTCGGGCCGCACCTTACGCGATACGACCGCGACGGTAAGCTGGGATTTCAACACTTCGTGAATGATTGAAGTGACGTGGCGCCGACCACGTCATGGACGTCCGCCCGCCACCCGGATGTTGGCACCGGCGACGTAGCGTGCCTTGTCGCTCATCAGCCAGACGATCGCCTCGGCGATCTCCTCCGGCTCGCCGGCACGCCCCATCGGGATGTTCGGCAGGCTGTACTGGATGGCTTCCTGGCTGACCATGTCGGTCGCGGTCATTCCGGGTGACACAGCGTTCACCCGGATGCCTTCGCCGGCAACTTCCTGGCTGAGGCCGGCGTGCAGCGAGTTCACCGCGCCCTTCGATATCGCGTAGAGCACCCCGGAGCCGGGGTTGCCGATATAGGCGGAGCCGGAGGACACGTTGACGATGGCGCCGCCTGTTCCGCCGTGGCGGGTCGACATCCGCTTGACCGCTTCCCGGCAGGTGAGGATCGAGCCGACCACGTTGGTTCGCAGCACCGCCTCGATCGCCTCGACGGTCAGCGCCTCCAGCCGGCCCTTCATGCCGATGACGCCCGCGCTGTTGACCAGGCCTTCGACCGGTCCGAGCGCGCGCTCCACGGTGTCGAACATGGCAAGGACATCGACCTCGTTGCCGACATCGCCGCGCACCGCCACGGCGCGCCGGCCGAGCGCGACCACGTCCGCCACGACCGCTTCGGCCGCCGGGGCATCGGCTCGGTAGTTGACCGCCACGTCCCAACCGTCGCGCGCCAGCAGCCGGCACGTCGCGGCGCCGATGCCGCGCGAACCTCCCGTCACCAGCGCGACCTTGGCCATCGTGGTGCTCCCGCTCAGGTCACGACGTTCTCGGCGAGCGCGCCACTGCGCTTTGCCAGATACTGCTGGTGGCCTTCCTCGGCGCGCCAGAACGGGCCGGCGGGGGTGATCTCGGTCGCGATCGGCCGAGCGTAGCGCCCCGATGCGTCGTGGGCGTGCTTCGACTCGCGCGCGACGGCATCCTGCTCGGCGTCGAAGGTGAAGATCGCCGAGCGGTACTGGCTGCCGATGTCGGGACCCTGTCGGTTGACCTGGATCGGATCGTGGCAATCCCAGAACACTTCGAGCAACTCGTCGTAGTCGACCTTGCGCTGGTCGTACTCGATCAGCACGACCTCGGCGTGGCCGGTGTTGCCCGAGCAGACCTGCTCGTAGGTCGGATCGGCGGTTGTGCCGCCGCTGTACCCCACGGCGACGTCTGTCACGCCGATAACTTTCCGGAATGTCTCTTCCACGCCCCAGAAGCATCCGGCCGCGAACATCGCCTTGGCCATGGTGGGCGTCTCCTCGTGTTAGATGGTGTTCGATAAATGTGATCTAGCGCCTGCCGGTTCCAGAGTCGCGGAGTTTCCCTGCTCGGCCTCGGCGGCGCGCGCTTCACGCCAAGCCAGGGCCGCGCGCAAACCGTCGGACCGCGCGATCTCCAGGAAGCGCCGTTTCGTCGGCATGCCTTCTCCCTCGATCAGGGTGTCGATGTCCAGCGCGGCTTCGAGTGCAGCGCCCATCCCCATGAGGTCGTAGCCTCGGTTGATCGCCCGCTTGGTCTCCCGTACCAACGTCCGGTCCATTGCGGCCATCCGCCGGGCCAGAGCGAGCGCCTCCTCGACATCGTGGCCGACCGGGACCACACGGTTGACCAAGCCCATGGCGCGGGCCTCCTCGGCGGTAATCCGGTCGAGGCCGAGCAGGATGATCTCCTTGGCCCGCTTCGGTCCGACGATCCAGGGCAGAAGCATCACCACGATGCCAGCCCCGAACTTCAACTCCGGCTCGCCGAACACCGCGTCCTCTGCCGCCACCGTGACGTCGCAGGCCATCGACATTTCGCAGGCTCCGGCGAGCGCCGGCCCGTGCACCGCCGCCACGGTAGGCTTGGAGAGATGCCAGAACCGCATGGCGGCGTCGAAATCCCGACGCAGCACCGGTCGCCAGTCTGACACTCCCTGTGGCGTGGCGGCGGCCTGCGCCTGCAAGTCGAAGCCCGAGGAGAACGCCTTGCCGGCGCCGGTAAGCACGACGGCGCCGACCGCGTCATCGGCCTCGGCACGGTCGCAGGCCGACTGCAACTCGTCCAGCATCGGCTGATCGATCGCGTTCAGACGCTCCGGCCGGTTCAGGGTGATCAGGGCGACCGGCCCACGCGTCTCATAAAGCACCCGCCTAGCCACGGTCCCGTCCTTGTCCGAGGGTTTCGTTACCCCTTAGCCTGACGGTAACGCCGCGTGGGGGCGTTTGTCTCGCTGGGATCCGACATGACACCGCTCGCCGATCGACTGTTCGACGCGCTCGCCCGGCGCGGCGCCGGTGTCGCCTTGGATAGCCCCGACGGCCAGATCTCCGGGAACGAGTTGGTGTCGCAGGCCGATCGCGCTGCGCGGGCGTTGCGCGCCGACGGGTTGAGGCCGTTCGCCCCGGTGCCGGTCGACGTCGACAACCGGCCGGCCGATATCGTCGCTCTCCTGGCGGTCTACCGTGCCGGCGGAGTGGCGGTGCCGATCCACCGCTCGACACCGGCGCCGCGGCGCGCCGGCATTCTCGAACAATTGCGCCCTTCGGCGATGCTCGACGGCGCCTCGACCGTGGTGTTCACGTCAGGCTCGAGCGGTACCCCGAAAGGCGTGGTGCTTCGCGCTGACCGGCAGGCCGCGAAGCTCACGGCGATCGGCGTCGGGACGCGGTGGCCGCCAGGCCGGCGAACGCTGCTGGCCCTGCAACTCAGCTTCAGCTTTGGCCAGTGGGTGGCGTGGCTGACTCTGCTCTCTGGGGGCGTCCTGGTGTTTCCACGTCGCCTCGCTCCGGACGCGGTGGCCGAGCGTCTGTCGACGGGGGGCGTCGATTGCCTGCCGGCGGTGCCGACTCTGCTGCGCGGCCTGCTCGGCGCCGGATTGCCGCCCTTTTCCGGTGCCGTGCTCGCCGGCGGCGAAGCGCTGTCGACGGTGCTGGTGCAGCAGCTCCGACAGGACTGGCCCTCGGCGTCGATCGGGGACATCTACGGGCTGACCGAGACCGGGACCTGTGACTTCTTCGTTGACCCTGGGGACATGGACCTTGCTGCCGGCACGCTCGGCTGCCCGGCCGACGGCATCTCGGTCCGGGTGGCCGAGGACGGCGAACTGCGAATCAACTCGCCCTGGGGAATGGCCGGCTACCTCGACGATCCCGACCGGACGGCGGCGGCGTTCGACAGCGACGGTTTCTTCCGGACCGGCGACCTGGTGGCGCCCGATTCCGTTGGCCGACTGCGGCTGATCGGACGCGCCTCCGACATGATCAACCGCGGTGGCCTGAAGGTCGCTCCTCGCGAGGTCGAGGACGCGCTGGCCGCCCACCCCTCGGTCTTGGCCACCCTGGTGGCCGGGTTTCCGGAGCCGGTAACGGGCGAGGGCGTCGCCGCCGCGGTGGTTGTCCGACCGGGCGCTGCCGTCGACCCGGACGCGCTTCGCGGCTGGCTGGGAGAGCGTCTGGAGCGCTACAAGGTGCCGACCCGCATCCTCGTGGTCCCGGCGCTTCCGGTCGGCGGGACCGGCAAGGCCGATCGCGGCGCCCTGCGTGACCTGCTGCGGGACTGATCAGCCGGTCGGGCGGCCGGTCTCGACCACCGTCCGCAGCGCCGCCAACTCGGTCCGCAACTGGCGAAGCTCCGCCACCACGGTCTCGGTTTCATCGTGGGTGGCCGCGCGGATCTCCTTGGTGACCGCTTCGGTCTCCTGATGCTGCATCGCCTGCATGGCGCTGACGATCACCGCGATGAACAGGTTCAGCATGGTGAAGGTGGCTACCAGAATGAAGGGCACGAAGAACGCCCAGGCGTAGGTATAGGCCTCCATCACCGGTCGCACGATGCCCATCGACCAGCTCTCCAGCGTCATGATCTGGAACAGCGTGTAGAGCGAGTGTCCGATGGTGCCGAACCAGTCAGGGAAGGACTGCCCGAACAGCTTGGTGGCAACGACGGCGGCGACGTAGAAGATCAGTCCCTGCAGCATCGCGATGGCGCCGAGTCCGGGAAGCGACGACAGCAGGGCCTGGACCACCATCTTGAGGCGCGGCATGACCGTGATCAGACGCAGCACCCTCAGCACGCGCAGGGCGCGCAGCACCGACAGGCCGGGCGTGGTCGGGGCCAGCGCGATGGCAACGACCGCGAAGTCGAACAAGCTCCACCCGTCGCGGAAGAACGTCAGCCGGCGGTAGGCGATCCGCAGCGCCAGTTCGACCACGAACACTGCCAGGATGACCTGATCGATCAGATGGAGGGCGGGGCCGATCGCCCCCATCACCGTCGGCGACGTCTCGAGCCCCAGGATGACCGCGTTGATCACGATCAGGGCCGTGATGAACCATTGCATCGACGGGCTTTCGACCCACCGTCCCGCCCGTTCCAGAACGCCCTGCCCGGTCGTGCCTGCTTCCACCGCCTTCTCCGTTTGCCGTCGCGACGGGGCGAAAATATGCGGAGATCGGGCGCGCGGCTAGGGCCGGATTCGAGGCCGATTGCGCCCGATCACCACGCCGGTCACTCCGCCCCCTTCGGAGCAGCCGGGGCCTGTCGGATGCTGTTGCGGTGGACCGTGTAGAGCGTGCTGGCGATGATCAGCGTCGCGCCGATCAGGGTGTACACCGTCGGCACCTCGGCGAAGACCCAGATGCCGGCGACCGTGGCGAACAGAAGGCGGCCGTACTCCATCGGCGCGATGGCTGAGGCCTCGCCGATGCCGTAGGCCTTGATCATGGTCCACTGGACGACCGACATGAGGACGCCGATTGCCGCGAGGAATCCAATCTGCTCCCAGGTCGGCGTCACCCAGAGGTAGGCTGCCGGACCCGCCAGCAGCACGCTCAGGCAGACGTTCTGGTAAGTCATGATGGTGACCGGCCGCTCGGTCTGGGCCAGTGAACGCAACGCGATCTGCAGCGCCGCCACGAAGCACGCCGAGAGCAGCGCCAGCAGAGCGTACTCGTTGAAATGCTCGGGCGATGGCCGGGCGACTACCACCACCCCGAGGAAGCCGACCAGGGTCGCCGTCCAGCGCCGCCAGCCCACCACCTCGTGCAGGAAGATCACGGCCAGAATGGTGGTGAACAGCGTCCTCGCGAAACTGATGGCGGTCGCCTCCGCGAGCGGCAGGTGCACCAGGGCCGTGAAGCCGGCGGTCATGGCGACGAAGGCCAGCAGCGCCCGGGTGAGGTGAACCGGCCACCGGCTGGTCACCAGCACCGCTGGAAACCCCCGCGCGATGGCTGGCAGCACCACGAGGATCACGAACATCTGTCGGAAGAACAGGATCTCGATGACCGGCAGGTCCTGGCCGAGCAGCTTGATGCAGGTGGCCATGACCGCGAACACCAGCGAACTCAGGACCATCCAGATCGAGCCGCGGACGTTCGCGGACAACTGGTCCCAGCCCGCGCGGTAGCGGGCGAGCCGGCCGCTCGGCGGCCCGTCGGGAGGAAACTCGGCGGTAGGCATTGTCGCGGCTCGCGGGAAGATTGCCGCAGTATCCGCCAGCGCGGCGCTGGCGTCCATCGGGGGCGGATGGATGCGATCCGCGCTCGATTGCGTATTCGGAGGAGACTCTCCAGTATGATGAATTCAAGAGCCGGCACCCAAGCCAGGCCCGACGCTCCTGGGAGGAGAACCATCCATGCACGCCCGCTATAGTCGCGTTTTGTCGGTCGCCCTGGTCGCGGCCGGGATGTTGTCCGCGGTGCCCGCGGTTGCCCAGACCAAGCTCACCTACTTCACCGGTCCCACCGGCGGATCGTGGATCCCGATCAGCGGCGCGCTGACCTCGGTGTGGCAGCGGGCGATCCCGGGAATGTCGATCGAGAACCGGCCCGGCGCTGGACTGATCAACATGAAGGCGATCGAGGAGGGCAAGGCCGAGATCGGCATGGGCAACATGATCTCGACGGTCGACGCGCTGGCCGGCAAGGGCCAGGGCATCACCGCGCCGTACAAGAACGTCTGCCATCTCGCCTCGCTCTACCCGCAGGTCCAGCAGATCACCGTCCGCGGCGACATGGGCATCCAGAGCATCGCCGACCTCAAGGGCAAGAGCGTCGGAACGCTGCCACGCGGCAACACCACCGCGGTTGTCGCCGAGATGCTGATGGACATCGCCGGCGTCGGCTTCGGCGGTGCCGGCAAGATGAACTTCGTCTCGATCGCCGACCAGGCCAACATGTTCAAGGACGGCCAGATCGAGGCGTCCCTGATCATCACCACGGTCGGCTCCGGCGCCATCATGGACATGGCGAACTCGCGGCCGATCAAGATGCTGGACATCCCGGATGACATGCTCGCAAAGCTGAAGGGGGTGAATTCCGGTTTCGAGCGCTACGTCATGCCGAAGGGGACCTATCCCGGCATGACCGAGGACAACCTCACCGTCCAGTTCCCGGCTCACGTCATCATCAGTTGCAAGCTGCCGGACGACGTCGTCTACCAGATGGCGAAGGCGATGACCGACGCGATTCCCGACCTCGTCTCCGTCAACGCGGCCTTCAAGGGCGCCACCGTGAAGACCTTCGGCGCGCCGTCGCCGGTGCCGTTCCACCCAGGCGCGGCGAAGTATTTCAAGGAACAGGGCGCGCTCTGATCCGGGTTTCCCGCAACCTCCCTGATCCGGCGCCACCCGAGCGTGGTGGCGCCGGAAGGGCCTGCAGGGCGTCCACATGACCTACGCACGCACGACCAGCTTGCTGGTGACGGTGATCGGTGCCGTCTTCATCCTCTACCACCTCTATGTCGCCTTCGTCGGCGTGCCCGAAGCGTTGATCTTCCGGGGCGTCCATCTCGGCTTCGCGCTGGTTCTCAGCTTTCTGATCTATACGGGGTTCCGGGTGACACGCGACGCACCGCCGTCGCCCGTCGACTGGATCCTGATCGCGCTCTCGCTCGCCTCCATCGGCTACCTGTTCATTGAGTACGAGTATGTCCAGACCCGGTTCGCGACGGTCGACGACTTGCGGCCGACCGACTGGGTTTTCGGGATCACCCTGGTCGCGCTGGTGCTGGAGGCGACACGGCGGGTACTGGGGAACGCGCTGTCGCTGACGGCGATGGCTTTCATTGCCTACGCGCTGCTGTTCACCTCGCTGGACCCGCAGATGATGCTGGACCAGGTCTATCTGACGATGGATGGCATCTTCGGGATCCCGATCAGCGTGTCGGCCACCTATGTCGTGCTGTTCATCACCTTCGGGGCGTTCGTCGAGAAGACCGGCACCGGCAAGCTGTTCATCGACGTCGCGCTGGCTCTGGCCGGCGGCAAGCCGGGTGGACCGGCCAAGGTGGCGGTCATCACCTCGGGCCTGTTTGGGACGATCTCGGGCAGCGCGGTCTCCAACGTCATGACCACCGGCGTGTTCACGATCCCACTGATGAAGCGGATCGGCTACCGCCCGGCCTTCGCCGGCGCCGTCGAGGCGGTGGCCTCGACCGGCGGCCAGGTGATGCCGCCGATCATGGGCGCGGCCGCCTTCGTTATGGCCGAGTATCTCGGCGTCAGCTACCTGACGGTCGCTGCCTACGCCCTGATTCCCGCGGCGTTGTTCTACGTGGCGGTGTACGCGGCGGTGCACTTCGAGGCGCGCCGCACCGGCATGCGGGGCCTGCCGAAGCCCGATCTGCCGAAAGCCGGCGAGGTGCTGCGCGAACGCGGGCACCAGTTCATTCCGCTGCTGGTCATCACGGGCGTGCTGCTGTCGGGATATTCGGCGCCCTATGCTGCGATGTGCGGCATTTTCTCGGTGTTCCCGGTGGCGGCGCTGCGCAAGAGCACACGCGGCTACGTGCGGCCGGCGGTGCTGCTCGCGGCGCTGGTTCAGGCCGCTCGCGACACCCTGACGATCGCCACCGCCTGCGCCACCGCCGGCATCGTCATCGGCGTCATCCTGCTGTCCGGCCTGGCCATCGAGTTCACGGCGGTGGTGGTCGACCTGTCGCAGGAGAGCCTGATTCCGGCGCTGATGTTGACCGCGCTGGCCGGGATCATCCTCGGCATGGGCCTGCCCACCACCCCCGCCTACATCATCCAGGTGGCCCTGCTGGTGCCGGCGGTCGTCAAGCTCGGAGTCACGGTCGAGGCCGCGCATCTGTTCGTCTTCTACTACTCATGCCTCTCGGTCATCACCCCGCCGGTGGCGCTCGCGGTGTTCGCCGCCAAGGGCATCTCCGGCGGTGACCTCTGGGGCACCGGTTGGGCGGCGGTCAAACTCGGGGCCACCGGGTACATCGTGCCGTTCATGTTCGTGTTCGGACCGTCGCTGCTGTTCATCGGGCCCTGGCATGAGATCCTGGGGACCGCGATCACCGCCACGATCGGGGTGATCTGTCTCGCCGCCGGCCTGCACGGCTTCCTGATCCGCGAGACACTGTGGTGGGAGCGGATCATGCTGATCGCTGCCGCGATCGTGCTGATCAAACCCGGCTTCTACACCGATCTCACCGGTTTGCTTCTGGTCGGTGGGGTGCTGGCGTCGCAGCGTCTGGTGGCGCGCGCCGAGACGGTTCCGGCACCGGCCGTAGCCGGGCCTGCCGATCGGTAGCGGGTCGCGGTCGGGACGATCCTGAACCGAAGCATGGAGGACGGCCGTATGCGAACGCTCGACGGGAAGGTGGTGTGGATAACCGGTGCGGGTACCGGCATTGGCGAGGCGGCGGCGCGGCTGCTGGCGCTTGCCGGGATGACCGTGGTGCTGTCGGGCCGGCG
>Ga0075109_1000586_pt1 | contig 24603 bp, 16 predicted proteins | sample AntAceMetag02UKD_FD_69798 | JGI IMG/M metagenome (GOLD analysis project Ga0075109, IMG submission 69798) | Saline lake microbial communities from Ace Lake, Antarctica - Antarctic Ace Lake Metagenome 02UKD | ecosystem: Environmental > Aquatic > Non-marine Saline and Alkaline > Saline | place...
CTCGTAGTAACCCGGCTTCTGCACTTGGCCAGAGACGCAAAAAATACGCGTACCGGTATTGTTGGGCGTGCCGATTTTCAGGTATTCATCCGCGCCCATTTCGAGGATGTGCTTCACGTGGCAGAGCGTCTCCACGTTGTTCACGATGGTCGGGCATTGGTAAAGGCCGAGCACAGCCGGAAAGTAAGGAGGCTTGATCCGAGGATTGGCGCGTTTGCCTTCCAAGGACTCGATTAATCCCGTCTCTTCGCCGCAAATGTAGGCGCCCGCGCCGCGGTGCACGAAGATGTCGCAGGAGTAGTCGGTGCCGCAAATGTTTTTGCCCACGAACCCCGCATCGCGAGCCTCTTGGATGGCTCGCTCCAAAATCCGCGCGCCTTCCGGGAACTCACCTCGGATGTAGATGTAAGCCTGTTTCACATCATTCGCGAAACAGGAGACCATCGTGCCCTCGATCAGTTGGTGTGGATCTTGATGAATGATGTAGCGGTCTTTGAACGTGCCGGGTTCCGACTCGTCGGCGTTGACCACGAGGTAGATGGGCTTGCCACTTTTGCGATCCACGAACGACCACTTAAGGCCGCAGGAAAACCCGGCACCGCCGCGGCCGCGCAGACCAGACTTTTTGACTTCATCGCGGATGTCTTCGGGCTTCTCGGTGACGGCTTTTTGGAGGACGTCGTAACCACCATGCTTTTGGTAGCAGGCGATATCGTTCGAATAACCCTCTTCGTCGATGTGCTTAAAAATGATGCGTCGTTCAGCAGGTGCAGGCATAATGCTTATCCTCGTTTGGCCGCTTCGGCCTTCATTTGGTCGCTGATTTCTTGGGCCCTCGCCTCGCCCACGTTCTCGTGGAGCGTTTCGTCGATCAAAACGACTGGCGCGGTGCCGCAGCTGGCGAGACACTCGACGAACTCGATGGTGACTTCGCCATCGGGCGAAATCTCCCCGCGACGGGTGTTAAATTCAGATTCGAACTTGGAACAGGTTTTGTAGCCACCCGCTAGCGCGCAAGGTAGCGTGCGACAGACCTTGATGTGATGACGGCCGATCGGTTTGCGGCGGAACATCGGGTAGAATGTGATCACCTCGAAGACATTGATCGGCTGGAGCTCGAGCTTCTCGGCAATCCATTCGACGGCCTCGTCGGAGACGAAACCGACGTCTTCTTGGATCAGATGGAGCAACGGCAAGGTGCCACTACGCTTCTGAGGGTAGTGGGTAATGACCTCGTCAATTCGGGTCAGCGTTTCGGGCTTCAGATTCATCGCAGCGGAAATTCGGTTAGCGGTCACATTCGCCCATCACGAAGTCGAGTGACCCTAGGATGGAGACGACATCGGAGACGAGTTCGCCCTGACACACTTTGGGTAGGATGGAGAGGTTGCAGAATGACGGCCCGCGGATCTTCATCCGCCACGGCACGCCTCCGCCTTTACTGACAATAAAGAATCCGAGGGTGCCTTTGGGGTTTTCGGCTTCGAAGTAGACCTCACCCGACGGCATCTGCGGGCCTTCAGTCACAATCATGAAGGTGTTAATCAGCTCTTCCATGGAGGACATGACCTTGTCCTTTTTTGGCGCGAAAATTCGCACGGCGTCCTTGGCGTAGTAGTCGCCGGCCGGCAACTTGGCGATGGCCTGCTGGATGATGCGAATCGACTGTTTCATCTCTTCGCCGCGGCAGAGGTAGCGGTCGTAGCAGTCGCCCTTCGAGCCTACCGGCACGTCGAACTCGTATTGCTCGTAGCCCCAGTAAGGTCGGTCTTTGCGCAAATCACTTTTTACGCCGGAGCCACGCAAGTTGGGCCCGGAGAGGCCGTAGCCGACCGCATCCTCGGCCGTGATTACGCCGACTCCAACCGTGCGATCCATAAATATCTTGTTGCGAGTTAATAGCTTAAGAATTTCATCAAGGATCGCTGGAAACTCGTCACAGAACGCCAACACCCTGTCGGTCCAACCGTCCGGCATGTCCCGAGCCACGCCTCCAATGCGGCTGTAGCTCGTGGTGAAGCGGGCGCCGGTGAGCTGCTCGAAGAGGGTGTAGAGTTTTTCGCGTTCAGCGAAGCTGTAGAGAAATACCGACCAGGCTCCCACATCGATGCCGTAAGCGCCGAGTCCCATCAAATGACTCGAAACCCGAGCCATCTCGGAAGTGATAACGCGGATCGATTGGACCCGCTCGGGCACTTGAAGGTTCGCCAGCTGCTCCACCGCCGCCGCATAGGCGGCGTTGTTGGCTAAGGGAGCGAGGTAGTCCAACCGGTCCGTGTAGGGCACGAACTGGTTGTAAGTCATGTTCTCGGCGATCTTCTCATCGCCCCGGTGCAGGTAGCCCAAGATCGGGTCGCAGTGCGTGACCGTCTCGCCATCGAGTTCGAGCTGAAGACGCAGCACCCCGTGGGTGGACGGATGCGAAGGTCCCATCGCGAGGGACATCTTCTCAGTTTCAAATTCCTGGCTGGCGGCGTCAGCCGTCTTCGCGGCGGTGTCAGGGATGTTAAGTTCAGTGGCCATCGGTGCTAAAAAAAAGGGTCAGTGCGGGCTTATTCGGGTTTGGGAAGTTTTTCGTTCCAGCTCTCATCTTTCGCCCGGGGCTCAGCGTCAGTCATGTTCATCTCTCCTTTGCTGGAAGCCACGAACGGGCCACCCATCATCGGAGCGGCGATTACTTTGGCTTGGGTCTCTTCGGCCACCTCGATGTCGGGCAATTCGGTCTCGATGCCAGCCAAGGGGAAATCCTTGCGCAGCGGGTGATGCGGGTAGCTGTCCCACATCAAGATCCGACGCAGATCGGGGTGATCGGTAAACGTTACGCCCATGAGATCGTAGGTCTCGCGCTCGTGCCAGTTGGCTGAGGGCCACAGGTGAGTCACGGTCGGGGCGGTCGGTTCAACGTCGTCGGCGCAGTCCATCGCGACGCGAATATAGCGGTGCGACGTAGTTGAATAGACGTGCCAAATGATCGTGAACCGGGGCGAAGCCTCCTCGGACCAATCCACCGCGGTGACATCGACGAGATAGTTGTAACCCGCCTCCTGCTTGAGCCATTGCAGTGCCTCTGCTACTCCGTCCGGGGGCACGTTGACTGCGGGATGATCGAGGGACTCGCGTAGGGTCGCAGCAGGAAATTTGGCTTGGAGGGAGGCGGTGGTGTCGTCGGCGACGGTCTCGGACATGGTAGGGAATTTAATACGCTGCGGGACCGGTTAGGCGGTCAAATTTTTGAAGGAAGGCGTGCGCTTGATCTTGTCCTGAAGCTTGATGAGGGCGTCCAACAACGCTTCTGGCCGGGGCGGGCATCCGCTTACGTAAACGTCGACGGGCACAATACGGTCCACGCCTTGAAGCGTGGCGTAGCTGCGATACATGCCGCCGGAAGACGCGCACGCGCCCATGGCAATTACCCACTTCGGCTCGGCCATCTGATCGTAAATGCGACGCAGGTGCGGGGCCATTTTGTAAGTCACCGTGCCGGCCACGATCATGCAATCGGACTGGCGCGGAGAGAAACGCATGACTTCCGCGCCGAATCGGGCGATATCGAACCGCGCTGACGCAGTGCCCATCAGCTCGATCGCGCAACAGGCCAATCCCATGGGCATCGGCCAGATCGAGTTGGAACGCACCCAGTTGATCACCGAATCGAGCCGAGAGATGACGACGTCCCCCTCGATTTTGTTATCGAAGGCAATGTTTGAGTTAGGTGATACCATAGTGAGATGCGGACGTAGCGTTTGAAATTTGGCCCTAACATCCTAAACCCCCTCCCTCCGCGCAAGACGCTTCTGGGGAAAGTGCGGGCCAAAGAAGCAGATCCGTCACGGAAACCGATGATAGCTTATGCCGACCAACCCTCACTCACCCCCGCACCCGCCAATTAATCGACGCCCCCGCCGGTCCAGTCCTTCTTATTTTGCTCATACTCCTGCGGCAACTCATCGGCACCGCCCAGCAGGCGCGAGAGGTGGATATCGTCTCGAAACGCCACGTCGTCCGTGATCAACGGACAGCTTTGGAACTTAGCGACCATTCTAACACGCGCTTGCCGCAAAGTCGTGGTTTACATTGTTATTGGGAGACGGAGTCCGGATCCGAACCAACATCAATCTTTATCTTTTGCGTTTGACCCCTTCGGCTGCCTCCTCCGGCTGCCTCCCGATGAGACTGCCTCGCAACTGGAGGCCACCCGTCGAGGTGGAATTGGACGTGGCAACGCAATCGTAACGGTTGCTACATCGAAAACTTCACCATCGCGGTGCCCCTATCGTAACCATCGCTATCCGCCAATAAGGGTGCCTCTCGGACGCTTACTGCCTTGTGGACTGGACGAACGAAAGAGAGGGAGGGAACGAGCAGACGACGTGACAGTTCCGAGGAGCCCGCATAGCGGGTGACGCAGGGCTGGCGCGACGTGTGCCGCAGGGGCGTGGTTCGTTACGCGTTGTGAGCCGTCGGACGGGGGCAGTTTGTCAAGGTCAAGACATGACGTCTTTTTGGCTGCCCGCCCTACATATAAACCCGATTCTCTTTAATCGGGCACTTTAGTTTACATTTCTTGTGGCGGATTCTCTAATTATTATTGTAAGTAATTGCCGTCGGCCCAACTGGAGGAGTAAAGCCATGAACTATTGATCCGCCCGGAAGTAGTCGAGTGTTATTTCCTTTTTTGTTAGTCGATCCAGTTGCCGTCTGATTGTAAACTATATAATTTGATGCGCTTACATTGCAGGAATTACCAATAATCATTAGGTTTTCGAGCCGTAAATTTGCTTGGCCTCCACTATTTGGCTGAAGATAGATCGATTCGTTACCTCCATTTGGCATTTCAATCGTAACATTTTCAATTGTAAGACCATCCCAAACAGTCGCTGAAGGAGTTCCGATAGACTGATCAATCGAAATAGCTCTGAGAAGACCGGTCCCGCTATTACGAATCGAACCACCTTTGATTGCTACCTTATCAAAGGCGCCAAGTAACATCGCGACATTCGCCTCTATGTTGTCGATTGAATTTTCGTTACAAGTAACATTTTCAGCTTCAGTAATCCTGATTCCGTAACCCGACTTGATGCCTACTTCATTTGCAATCAGATTATTGGCAAGCTGTATTTGATTGGGCCTCACACCACCTTCAGCGGTAACAAGCATTCCTGTCTGTTTTACTTTGGTGATTAAATTACCCTCGGCCATGATTCGCTTACAGCCAGACAATATAGCTATCCCTCGCCCCCAATCGGTGAATCCAATACCCACATACTCGACATCTGTTCGGCATCGACAAACATTATTAGCAACGAGAATATCCTCAGATTCACCAACGGCTATAATATCATCATCAGCTCCCGTGATGACATTGTCCGATACAATTCCATCCTTAATCCTAAAAAGATTTATACCATCAGCAAAACACGGGCCTATTTCGTTTTCGTGCACATGAAGTCCCACCAATGGATCGCCGGATGTACGATTTCGTCCAAAAGTATTAGCGAATTCGCCTGAGTTAATAGTATAATTGTGATGAAAGTGTGTGTGATCAGCGTCAATTATTACTGCCTGCTGTCCTGGCTTTCTATGATCGCAGTTCCCATCGAATGTGAGGCCACTAACTTCGACAAATGAACAACTAGAAGAGATATTTATAACTTGTGCACCGTTTAGTGGATTATTAGGACCAACCGGAGTATATGGACTTGGCACTAAAAACGATGAGTTTTTTTTATCACAGAAACACCGGCGCCATCTCCTAGGACTTTTAGACCTGTCAATCCGGTGATTGTGATCGTACCACTGCGATACACGCCGGGTGAGAAATAAAGGACACTGTTATCTGTCAGGGCAGCCAATGCCAATGCAATTGCTGAGGTATCGTCTGTGACGCCGTCTCCGACGGCACCGTAATTTTTTACATTTTCAATAGACATAATGCTCTGCTTTCATTGTTGAGTTGTATCGGATGTTCAAACAGAAATAATATGAGGCCTGAAGTTCTTTAATCCAATAACGTATAAACATTGCGAAATGAGGTATTTTCTGTATAGGAATGGGGAGTCGAACCTATATGACCAGTAGCTGATCGAAAATTGTGTTTCAAGTTCTCGGACGTCTAAGAGTCGATTCGTATTGCTATTCGACGAAGTCTCTACCAACAGACAACGGGTTATACGAGGTTATGCCAAGAATAGAGGCTTCTTTGCATTCTCAAAGCCCGCATCTCCGATGGCTGAGCATGTCCACTTCTCTCCTAAATCATTTGAAAGGTTGATTGGCTGTTGCTGATTAGTCGGAGCGAAGTTCAAAAAATCCCAAGGTGCGTTGATTTCTCGAGATCCAAACGAGAGACTAGCTTGGAATCAACGAATACCCAACGTCTCTGATCTAAGCCAATCTTTGGCGTAGCCTGAAGGAAAATTGCTTTAGTTGGCAATGCGGATGATTTTTACGAAGTGATCGGGCTTGAGGAAAACGGACACGGGAATCTCATAGAAAGAGAAACCCGAAGTGAAGAGACAAAGATATACCGCCGCGTTCAAACGCGAGGCGGCCCGACTAATGATCGTGAACGGGCTGAGTGCGCCTCCCAAGTGGTCCTTCGTAAGAACTCGACGGAAGAAGGCTAGTCGATATCTACAGTATAAAACTTATTATTGGGCAAGTCAGTTGGAATACGAAGGAAATTTATCTCACCGTGTATATCTCTATCAGCCCCGTTCCCGAGGTTTCGCCTATTGCCTCCAAGTGAATTGTATACAATCCGGGAGAAAGAGTTTCCAGGATGACTGCATCATTGCTATCAGGGTTTATCGGAAAGGCCCCGACTCTTGCCGATTCCATCTGAATTTCTTCTGAGTTTGATGCCTGACCCCAATTATCATTATTGTGCAATAAGGCTCGTTCTGCGTCGAAAAGTTTGAGTTTCGGGTTACTTACGGGTATCTCGACGCCATGTGAAGTCAAACTAGGGCCTATCCCCCGAATAAGCAACCGAAGCGGCCACTCTCCAGTGACGACAAAGCCTACAATAAGGGTTTCCTCATCCGCGCCAGTCTCGGAAAGAACTGACGCGTTGGTTAACGTTATTGGAGAAGACTCTGAAATAAAAATTTCGTTTAGCACAATACCAGCTCTCTGGTTGTTGCTACCGACCATCGTGGTAATAGACCCTTCGTTTTGGAAAAGGGTCAATGCCGCGTCCTTGGAGTCATCGCTCAATTCAAATGCTCCAAGCTCCCGCATGAATTGGGTATCAGCATTTCCCGCATCGTTCGAATTTACAGGCTTTGCCCAATCGTCGTTAGAGGCCAATAAGACAGGTGAAAGGCCCGAGCGAGGTATCCCATATACACTCAAAATTGGGTCGGGGTGAGCAGACGAAACTCCGTAATCAACCAGAGTCGGTCCGATGCTTCTGAGCAGTAGGGTGGAAGCTGGCTCGTAACCATTGGGCTGCCCAATCGTGACGAACCCCAAAGTGGTAGACTCGTTTATCGTATCCAGAGCGTTTCGGACAGACATATTTGTCAATTTCGATTCGGCGATAACGAGTTTAGCGGAGTAGATAGTCTCGTTCGGATTAAACTGAACTAGCTCGTAAGTCCCGACTTTATCAAATGACACGTTCGGAACAGCAAAAATCCCGAGATTTCCATCTGGAAGTGGACGTCCGTTAAGAAACCAAGACCAACTTCGGTCGGGCGCAGGCAGGTGCCCAACTCGCAGGTACACTGTGTCTCCATTCGGGACAATAGCAGTAGAATTTAGTGGAGCGTCTGGTGGCCGGGAAGCTACGGAAACCACAACGGACAAAGAACTACTCGCCTCAGCATCCGAGACGGTTAAAGTGTAAGTTCCTTGATCGTAGGAGGTGGCTAGAGGAAAAACCAACTTCGGCGATGATGCGTTGATTGGTCCGGCTGGAGTCTCCCAACGATAAGCGATACTGCCAACTCCTCCATTTATCTGTGCTTCGAGAATGAGAGTATCTCCCTCCTCTATTTGTAATTCTTGCGGATGCAGGAAGGAGATTTGCAATGTTTCCGGCTCCGAATCGGCAGATGTAAGCCCTCCCTGAGGTTTCATTTCTGTAGATGCCGTTCCTTTGAGGCCATGGACTCCAAGGATAAGCAGAACCAATAATATAAGTGATTTTTGTAAGGTCATGTTGCTAGGATCGACAGGCCTCAACTATCAACCCGCTACTGGAAGAGTCAAATGGGTTAAAAAAGGATCCATGATCGAGTCGGCATCTCCCGCTCGCCTGGCCCAATAAGGGAATGTCGCGGGATAACTCGGCATTTCTGGCGGGGAGCATGTATCGCGCAGCACGTTTTCGGGATCCAACAGCGTGCCTTGGCCCCTTCGCCGACACCTTCGGCCCCCGGCCAATTCGCATAGCCTCCCACCCAAAACTGGTAGTTACCCGCGCCGCTTCCACCGGTTATCGAAGATAGTGGCGTGAACGCCTCGCCTACTTTGAGAGTGATCGGGTTTTGGATATAAACAGGGCCCTGAGGAATGGTGCCCACGGGTAAGCCAACCGGCGGTGTCGGGGCAAATTCGTGAGCTAGATGAGGAGCCGGATTTTCGGATAATTGGTTCGGTTGGCAGGCTGCGCTGAGTATGACCAAACTGATTCCGATCAAAACAAATGAAATCTTCATGGGGAAATGGGGGGAGGATGACCACCACTCAGAGGTGGCCGGAGCCTCGATTTCTTCCAGCAGGACTGTCAAACTGTGAACGCCCGTAATGAGGCAAATCGATGAGCTAATGCCTCCCTCCCCCATTTCCAGTCGAGCGGATGCAATCGACTATTGAGTGTTCTAGGGGGTGGTCCTATCCCCTGACCGTTGCCCTGCCGCTATGCCTGACCGATCCGTCCTCCTCCGTCTCCCTCTCGCGGGTGCTTTGGTGGCCGCAACACTCGGGCTCGCCGCTTGCTCGAAACCCCCGCCCGCCCGGCTCAACGCCCCGGCCGCGAAGTCGGATTCCGCTCCGTTGGACGCGAAAAACCTGCTCACGGCCCGAGAGCTGGGGACCTTTACCGAGCTGCCGCCGTGGATCGCCCACCTCAAGGTCATCGACTTGGACCAAGACGGGCTCGATGACATCGTTTTCTGCGAAGCGCAGGACAACGAGATCCGCTGGATCCGCCAAACCGCCCTCGGCGAGTTTGCGCCCGAAGCGCTCCTCGCCACCGACATGAGCGGCCCAGTCCACGTGGAGGGCGCCGATATGGATCAGGACGGCGACATCGATTTGATCGTTTCCAGTATGACGATCGTTTTCCCGCACAACGATCGCATCGGCATCGCGTTTATCCTCGAAAACGACGGCCACCAGAATTTTACGCCCCATACCATCCTCGATCAGACCTCCCGGATCGTCGACATGCGCGCCGCCGACCTCAATGGCGACGGCCGCCTCGATCTCGCCGTCGGCCAATTCGGCTACGATCAGGGCGAAGTTTCGTGGCTCGAACACGTGGGGCCCGGCCCCTGGGACTTCGAACGCCACGTGCTGCTCGAACTCTCCGGCGCGATCAACGTCGAGGTAGCCGATTTTAACGGCGACCGCATCCCCGACATTGCCGCCCTGATCTCCCAGCAGTGGGAAGAGGTCTACGTGTTCCACGGCACCGGCAAAGGCAACTTCACCACCCAACGCATCTGGGGCTCCACCAACGAGGACTACGGCAGCAGCGGCCTGAGCCTAGCTGACCTCAATGGCGACGGCCGCCCCGATTTGATCTATTCCAACGGCGACGGCTTCGGCCCCGCCGCGACGCCCGGGCCCCGCCCTTGGCATGGCCTGCAATGGTTCGAAAACACCGGCAACGGCTTCAAATACCACCGCATCGGCGCCCTCCCCGGAGCCTACGCTCCGATCGCCGTCGACCTCGATCAAGACGGTGCCATGGATGTGGTCGCGTCCGCCGCCTACGCCGACTGGAACAACCAAGACCGCGAAGTGATTTCTCTCATGTGGTGGCGCAATGACGGCCGCATGAATTTCACCCCTCACGCCCTCGCCCGGGCCCCCAAGGACCTCATCACGCTCGGGGTCGGCACGTTTGATGAAAGCGGCAAACCCGCCATCGTTTCCGGCGGTTTCTACATCTATCCCCCCTTCGATTCGATGGGACGAGTCATGCTCTGGCACCGATGAAGTCCCCCGCCAAACTGACCCTCAGCGCCGTCATCGTCGTCCTCCTCGCGGCCGGCGGTTGGTGGTATAGCGCGAAGTCCGCCGCCGCCGCCATCGTGGTCGCTCACCTGCCCGCCGTGCCGAGCCTCACCGGCGCCCATGCCGAACTGGTGGAACGCATCGGCCAAGCCGACGACGACGCTCTTTCCCTCCCGACGGCGCGCGACGGACTGGCGGAACTCAGCCGACTGTATCATGCCAACGGATACCTCGATACCGCGATGCTGACCTACGCTGGACTTGCGGAGCTCGAGCCGCACGAACCGCGCTGGCCCCACCTGCATGCGACCATCCTAGCGGGATTTGGACAGGCCGCCCCCGCCGTCGCGCTCTGGGACCAAGCGATCGAGCTCGCCCCCGACTACCTACCGGCTCAACTGCGCCGCGCCGACCTGCTGCTCAAAGATAATCAGACCGCCGCGGCCGAAACCGCCTACCGCCAAGTGCTCGAGCAGGAACGCGACAACGCGTGGGCCCTGCTCGGTTTGGCGCGCCTCAACCTCGAAGCCGAAAATTGGCGCGACGCCCGCACGCAACTTGAGCGCGTCGTCGCGTTGACCAACTACAACCTCGGCTACGACCTCGTCGTCTCGCTTTACGAACGACTCGGCGAAACCCGGGCGGCGGAAGCGATCCGGGGGCGGGCTGCCGCGTCCGGCGCCTACCGCGATCCCATCGACCCGTGGCTGGATGAACTGATGGCGGATTGCTACGACTCCTTCCGCCTCGCCCTAGAGGCCGGAGCCAAAGCCCGGCACGGCGACAACGCTACCGCGCTGCGCTGGTTGCAACGGGCCATCGAAGTCGCTCCGAACGATGTCTCCGCCCACTTCCAAATGGCGGGTCACCTGAAAAGCCAACGCGACCTTGAGGGGGCCATGTTATTCTATCGCCGGTGCACCCAACTCGATCCCCAATTTGCCGATGGTTGGGCTCAGCTTTCCGCGCTGCTCGCTCAAGTGGGACAGCCGACTCAAGCTGATCGCATCCTAGCTCAAGGCTTGGAAAACTGTCCTGACTCTCCCGGCCTGCATCGCATGAATGCTCGCCGCCTGCGCGACAGCGGTCAGGTCGGCGCCGCCCTTGCCGAATTCCGCACCGCGATCCGACTACGACCTAACGAACCCGACCCGTATTTGGAGCTGGGGGTGACTTTGCTAGGCATGGACCGGCGGGATGAGGGCATGCGTCAAATCGAGAACGCGCTCGTCTGGGACCCGCTCAATCCTACGGGACTAGGTATCTTAGCATTCGACGCCATCGAGACGAAAAACCGCGACCAAGCGGATCATTGGATGAGCCAAATCGACCTTCAACCCCGGCTCGAATCCACGCAAGTGAACCGCCTCCGCGACGTCTACCGCCAAGCATTTGGTGAACCCTGGGACGACTAAAAAAGCATCTCCGATTCAGACCCCCAACTGTAGCTGGGGTCACTGCCCCCGGAGCGTCAGAGTGGGCGGCGGAGCAAGCCTGAAACGGGCGTCATCAAGCAACGCCCCGACGGCCCTCAAAGCCTACCGTCTGCTCGGCTCTGCGGGACCCGCTTTTTGGAGCAGGATCGACGTGCCTTGATTACGGGTGACGAACACCTCATCCGTGCCGTCTTGATCTACGTCGAGAACCACCGCATCGGCTACAGCCCCGGTTATTCGCACGCCGCTCTCGCTCGGGGGCACGGGCGAAAATCCACCTCGCCCGTCGCCCCGTAACAACTGGCTAAGACCACCGCCGAATCGACCCACCACTTCCGTCGGAGCATGGTCATTCTGCAGCAATAACAGGTCATGGATTCCATCGGCATCGAAGTCGATAATCACAATTTTCATGACCGGCGCGAGCTGGGCGATCTGAGCTAGAGGCTCGAATTGCCAGCGCCCATCCGGCTGGCTCAAAAACACCCCACTGGCGAACTGGTCCGCCTCCACCTTTAGCGCCTCGGCCAAGGCCTCGGCTCCCAGAATTTCGGGCAAAGTCGCAGCCGCATATTCGATCGTCCGTCGGTAGGATCGCGCCACGCTACGAACCTGCGCCGCCATTTCCTTACGCTCGCGGCGCGGCACCAATCGGCCGTCCTCGACGTAGGCTTCAATCAACGTCGACCGCCCTCGCCGACTGCGCCCGAAGTTACCGAGGAAGATGCTGACCGGCTCCGCCACCGAGGCCTGGTAAGGTGTATTCAAGCCAATGTTACCCGCCACGATATCAGGTCGGCCATCGTTATTAAAATCCGCTACCGCTAGCGAACGCCACCAGCCCAGGCCACCGGTGCTCAGTCCCACGGTTTCGGTTGCTTCCGTAAATTTTTCCCCGGCGTGATTTCGAAAATAGCGCACTCGGCCCCAGTCATTGGCCACGATGAGATCCGGCCAGCCATCGCCATCGCCATCGACCCAAACCGCTGCAGTAACCATGCCCACCTCCGCCAATCCCAGCGCGCTCGCCTGATCGGTAAAGGTGCCGCCGGCGTTGCGCAACAACCCGCTGATCGGCGACTCCGGGTAGCGACCCGGTTGCAATCGAGCACCCAAAAACACATCCGCATCACCGTCCTGATCAAAGTCCCCCACCGCCGTTGCGCCGACCCGCAGTGAGAGTTCCGGCAAGACCGTTGCGGTGGTTTCGGAAAACCCGTTTTGATTAGAAAAGAAGCGCGGTTGATAGGTTCCCACGGGACGATCGGTATCCGCGCCAGTTCCCGTCACCAAGAGATCGAGGCGATTATCACCGTCGGCATCGAACAACGCCATCGGGCCCAGGGGCACCCCTGCCCCGAGAGATAAGGTCGGCGCCGTAGCGTGGCGAAACTTCCCCTCGCCGGTGGCGACCAGCAGGCGCGGTGGCGTTGCCGTGGTGCCGGCCACGATGAGATCAGCGCGACCGTCTCCGGTGTAATCACCAACGGCAACGTGGGGTCCCCGGCGGTCGAATCGCCAGGGTAACAGCGGCTGGTCGTTTACTTCTCCCGCCGATGATTCAGCCGCCGGCCAAGCAAGATTCCAACGGGTCGCGTTATCCGCTAGCAAACCACCCGCCCAAGACGCCGTGGTCGTTTCGTTTGATTTCGGAGCGGATGCTTCATCGAGCACCAATCGCTGGTTCGCGGCGACGTTGGTCAAAGTCTGGATCCGCCCGGAGGGCCAACGCACTTCGAGTCGATCAATCACGGTGCTCGCTCCTAGACCAAAATGAGCGATCGGCTCACTGCTGGAGAGATAACCGCGCGTCGGTTGGATCTCCCGCATTTGCAGACGCCCGTCGGTCCAAAGTCGAATCCGGGCCCCGCTGCCATACCGATTAGATTCACGGCCTCGCAACTCGATCACGAGTCGATTCCCGGTCGGCGCATCGTTGCGAAATACCGAGGGGTCCGCTTCGTAATTGGCGTAGACCAAATCGAGATCGCCATCCCCATCAAAGTCCGCTGTGGCCGCGCCAAAACTTACCCCCACTTCGCTCAAGCCCCACGCGGCGGTGACCGGCTCAAAACGCAGTCCACCCCGATTGCGGAACATCAAATTAGGCTCAGCCAACACGGGACTTTCCCGCATGATCCGAATCGGTTCGGATGGGTTTTCCGAGATCATGATCCGCTCCAACAGGTCCGCACCATGATACTCGCGGTTCATGCCGTTCGTGACGTGGAGATCGACCCAACCATCTTGATCAAAATCCGCCCACCGCACCGACCACGTCCAATCGGTGGCCCGCAGCCCCGCGAGTTGCGCCGCCTCGCGAAAAATTCCCGGGCCCGTGTTTAACAACAAATGATTGCGCATGTAACTCGGTGGCACCGGTGACGAGGCGGCATGCTTCTGGCCGCGGACTCGGGATCCCGCCATACTGCGTTGATCCTTCTCGTGATTGGTGGCCGCCATGTCCGCCACGAAAAGATCCATCGTGCCATCGCCGTCCACGTCCGCCGCGTCGGCGCCCATCCCATAAAACGGCATCGACGGCACCGCGCGATTGATCACATCGGTAAAAGTACCGTCGCCATTATTCTGATACAGTTGATCCGGTGGGGCGAAATCGTTGACCACGTAAATATCGGGCCAACCGTCGTCATTGTAATCCGCCCACATCACCGCATGGCCCGAAGTCATCCCGCCGATCCCCGCCGCCCGAGTGACATCCGCAAAATACCCGTCACCCCGATTGCGTAACAGGTAGTCCGGGCGGCCGTCCGGATACTTGGCATACTCCATCATGTTGGTCTGCACGTAGACATCGAGATCTCCATCGCGGTCATAGTCCGCAAAAGCCCCGACGCCCGAGCCGTCGACGATTCCCAACCCGCGAGCTGCACCATCCTCGACAAACGTGCCGTCGCCTTGGTTGAGAAAGAGCAGGTTGGGCGCGGCGTGACGAGCCACGTAGAGATCAAGCCAACCATCGTTGTTGATATCGGCCCAAGTAGCCCCCTGTTCCCAGGGCTTTAACGCCGCATCGTGACCTCCCCCCCACAGGCCCCCCAGCAGGCTAGACGGGGGGGGCGCAGCGAGGCCCGCTTGCTCGGTAACATCGTCAAATTTCCAGTCGCCGAGATTTCGAAAGAGACGGGAAGTCTTCGTTTTGCTCACCACAAAAAGATCCGGCCGGCCATCGTTATCGAAGTCACCCGCTGCCACGCCGGTGCCCATCGCGCCAAACGTGAGTTCGCGATAATGTTCTGACCACATGCGCGGATCGTCATACGGATTCGGCACCACGATGCCCGTGGCCGAGGCCGGCAGGCGGGTAAACATCGTGTCGCCGCTCGGCTGGGAGCGCTCCGCCAACGGCGCGGCAAAAACCGCCCCGGCCAGCCAGTATCCGAAAATCACCGCGATTCTTATCACTGGCTGATCGTGATAGAGGTTTCGCCGCGCGGAACATGGTGCTCCGTGGTCTCACCATCCGGCCAACGGATGAGCAGTTGATCGGGGGTTTCGGATGGGCTCCACCCGAAACCGACCGCGGCCGTAGACTGGCTGAAGTAGCCGCCCCCAGCGGAACTCTCCCGCACCAGCCGAGCCCCACTCGACAGCCGCAGGGTTAGCCGCGAACCAATCGCCGTCGGGTTCGCCCTCACGCCGTTTAGACGGACCAAAAGATGGCGCGCCGTTGCTTCGGGCGGGTGGATCTTGGCGGCGTCAAAATGATTCCGGACAGCGAAGGTTGTGCCGAAGTTTCGGGTGCCCATCAGGTCGAGTAGCCCGTCGCCATCCAAGTCGATTTGGACCAGCGCCTTGGCATCGCCCGCAATGGTGAGAGCATCGTCGAGGGGAGGTCGCATCTCGAACGTGCCATCGCCGCGGCCGAAGGCTTGAAACCCCAAGCCACCATCGAATCGACCGACCACGGGGATCGGCGCAAAACTGTTCTGCACGCCATAAATATCGGCCCGACCGTCTTCGTCGAAGTCGTTCACCACGATCCCTTGCAAGGGTGCCATTTGCGCAATTCGCGGTAGCGGAGAAAATTCAAAATCTCCCGTTGCTTGGCTAAGAAATACGCCGGAACGAAACTCCGTGGCGACGAAGCGCTCCGCCGCCGCGAGGTCATCCTCGCCCAAGATATCCGCCAAAGTCGCGGCGGCAAAATCATCGTTACGCCGGAAACTACGCCGCACCGTCGGCACGACGCTGCCAATCGCTTTGCTCGTGCGCCGCGGGAATAGTCGACCCGCTTCGTAATAGGCTTCGATGATCCGTTTCGTGCCGCGGCCACGACCGCGGAAATCGCCATAGAACAAGACGGCCGGCTCTGCGGGTGAGGCGGCGTAGGGCGTGTTGAGACCGACATTGCCAGCCACATAATCCATGCGCCCATCGCCGTTAAAATCACCCGCCGCGAGTGACGTCCACCAGCCGGTTCCGGCTGCCGCGAAACCCCACGCTTCGCTTTGGTCGGAAAACCCCGATCCCGTTTCGTTGCGGAAGACTCGGATCGGGCCCCATTCGGTGGCCACTAACAAATCGATCCAGCCATCGCCATCCACGTCGGACCAGAGCGCCGACGTCACTAAGCCTACCGCGGCCAAATCAGGGGCAACGGTTGCGACGATATCGGCAAATCGGCCGCCCTCGTTGCGCAGCAGGTAGCTGCGCGGCGCTTCCGGGTAATAACCAGGTTTAACCCGCGCGCCCACGAAAACGTCGAGATCCCCGTCGCGATCAAAATCGGCGGCTGCGAGCGCACCCACGCTGACCGGCAATTCCGGGAGCATCCCCGCGCCGGCGGGGCTTAACCCGCCCTGCCCGTTGTTGAGCAGCAAGAGCGGCTGGTAGGCCGGGTCCCCGGTGGGCAATGCGTCGCTGGTGCGCGTGATCAGCACATCCGCGTCGCCATCTCCATCCGCCTCAAAAATCAGAACTGGTCCGTCGTTGAGCACGGGATGCCGCGTGAGTTGCCCTAACGAGGCGGAGGCAAATTTCCCGCTGGTCGTTCCGGCAATGATCCGAGCCGGCGTTGCCGTGGTTCCGCCTAAAATCATGTCCTCGCGGCCGTCACCATTGAGGTCGCCCACGGCCAACGCCGGACCCAGCCGATCAAACCGCGTCGGCACCAGGGGCTGCCGCGTGTTCTCCCGGAAGGGACCTTCGTCGGACGAAAATCTCAATCCGAGCGCAGCCGCAACAGCGGTGAACGGAGGAGTCGGCGCGCTAACCAAAGCTTCCGAAGGCAACGCTTCCTCGGTCGCGTCTCGCGTCTCGGTCACCCGATACCGACGACCCGCTGCTAAATCGGAAAAACGCTGCTCCGCTCCACTCGGCCACTCCACGGTCAGGTGGTTGATACGGGTATCGTCACCCAACCCAAAGTGCAGGATAGGCTCGCTACTCGACAGGTAGCCGCGTGTCAGAATGAGGTCCCGGATTTGCTGGCCTGCGGCGGTCTCAATCGTCACGCGGGCACCGACCCCAAAGCGGTTGGATTCCGTGCCCCGGAGTTCGAGCTGCACGACATTGCCGGACTGGCTTTGGTTGATCAAAACCGTCGCGCTTTCGCCGTAGTTGGAATGCACCAGATCGAGGTCGCCGTCGCGATCGAGGTCACCGAAAGCGACGCCAAAACTGATGCCAACTTTGTCGAGGCCCCACGCGGCGCCGACTTCGGTAAAGCGCAGATCGCCCTCGTTGCGGTAGGCGAGGTTGGCTTCGTTCAGTCGCGGGCTTTCGCGCATCGTGCGCAGGCGCACGGTGGAGTTTTCGGCGAGGATGATCCGGTCGCGGAGGTCCGCGTTCTGGTATTCACGGTTCATGCCGTTGGTGACGTGCAGATCGACGAAACCATCGTTGTCAAGATCCTCAAACCGCACCGACCAGGTCCAGTCGGTGGCGTGGATGCCCGCCATGTTGGCGACCTCACGCATACGATGGCTGGGCGTGTTCAGGAACATCGTGTTGCGCAGGGTCTGCGGCGCGAACGTCGGACTGTCGCTGTCTTCCCGACTGAGCGCCCGCGCACTCGCCATCCCGCGTTGGTCCTTTTCGTGAGACGTGGTGGCCATGTCGGTCACGAGGAAATCGATCAGACCGTCGTTGTTGATGTCGCCCTGATCAGCGCCCATCGACGAATAAGGCATCGTCGGCACCACGTCGTGAATCACGTTGGTGAAGCTGCCGTCATGATTATTTCGATACAGGTAATCGGCCGGGGCAAAATCGTTGGCGATGTAGATGTCGGGCCAACCGTCTTGGTTGTAATCCCACCAGGTGGTGGAGTGAGCGAGGTTGGGGGCGCCGATGCCGGCGGCGGCCGAAACATCGCGGAACGTGCCGTCGCCGTTGTTGCGGAACAAATGATCCGGCTGACCACTGGGGCTCGCGGTGGCGTTGAGCATGTTGGTTTGGACGTAAACATCCAACCAGCCATCGCGGTCGTAGTCGGCGAAAGCACCCACTCCCGAGGCGTCGACCAACGCGAGTCCCCGCGCCGCAGCCTCCTCGCGGAAGGTGCCATCGCCTTGATTCATGAAGAGCCAATTGGGCTCGCCCCAACGGCAGACGTAGAGGTCCACCCAGCCGTCGTTATCGACATCAGCAAAAGAGGCGCCCTGCTTCCACCCATCCGGCCCGGGCTCGCTACTCCCGCCAAACAGACCGCCGCCGGATTCCGCTACCGCGCGCAGGGCCAATCCCGCCGCGGCGGTCACATCCTCGAAGCGCCAGTTGCCGAGATTACGAAAGAGCCGGCTCGACTCCGTTTTGCTCACGACAAATACATCGGGCCACCCGTCGTTGTCGTAATCCGCAATCGCTACGCCGGTGCCCATACCGCCCAGCGCAAATTCCTGATAACGGTCACCCCACATGCGCGGGTCGGCGTAGTCGTTGCGCGTCACGATCCCGGTCGTCGCCGCATCGAGTTCGCGAAACAGGGTTGAGCCCATCGCGGGCGAACGCGGCGAGAGTTCCTCCGCCATCAAGCCGGGAGCGATCTCAATTTGCGCGGCAGTGGCGGCGCTAAAGAGTCCCGCTAAAAGGAGGATAGCAGGGACGCGTTCCCAGCGCGAGACGCGGCGGCAAAGGGGGGTAAAATCGATCATGCGACGGGAAGAAGAGCAGAGAATTCAAGGCCCCTCGGGTCAAGGGAAGGCAATAATTGGCGCAGCTAACCGCCACTCCCCTTCGGGACGGCGCTTGCCAGACCTCAACCGCTGAGAATCATGGGGAATTCTACTGCTAGATCGACCGCCCCCGCATGACCGTTACTACCCGAAAAACCTCTCCACGATGGGCGATAATTCCCGGGGTAGTCATCGCTATCGTGGCGTGGTTTCACGCGGCATCCATCGAGCGCACGGCGGCGGTATCCCAACAGTTCACCGGCAATCTGATGCTAGAGCCGGATGAGGCGTCGCCCAGTGGCTTCGCCGGGGGACGACGCGGTCATATCGTGCCCGGTCACAACCTCGAAAGTTACGAGTGGATCGTGCAGGCAGAAGCGATCCGTCACACCGGAAATTGGCGCGGACGCGAGATCGACTACGACAACGCTCCCCGAGGCCGCACCGTGCAGTCTCCCTCCGCCGTCCGTTGGTGGTTGGCGAGTGTCACGCCTTGGTTAGGCAACGGCGAAACACCCGGAGCCCGCGTTGCCGATGCCGCGCTCAAATCCGAGCCGTTGTTGCATGTCAGTTTGATCGTAATCGTCACGGGTTTGGTGATCTGGCAGTGGGGTTTCCTACCCGGGGCGGCGACCGCGATTATTTTGGGACTCGGCTTTCCGGTCATCGGCGGCTTTCAAGCCGGGGCGCCTTCCGCCCGCGGCCTCACGATGGTGTTTGCCGCGCTGGCAATCGTTACGTTTCTGGTCGGGCTGCGCGCCGCGAGTGCGGGGCAGAAGCAGAGGATTTGGGCGATCCTTTCCGGCTTCGCGATGGGCGGGTCCATTTGGATCGCGCCAGTTCACGGCTACCCGTTGGCCCTGGCTATCGTGGTCGGCGGGCTGGCCGCAGGCGGGTTGAATGCGAAATCGAAATCCGCAGGGAAAATCGAGGCGTTTCCTTGGCTAGCGTGGAGCGTAGCGGGCGCGGCCACGAGCTTGCTCTTTTTCAGCGTCGATTACCTCGGGGGGGAAATCGCTTGGGCGGGCGGGCGCCTGCATCAAGTGCATCCGTGGTATGCGCTATCTCTCCTCGGGGTCGGCTGGCTGGCCGCCTTGCTCCAACGCGGGGAGTGGCGGCGCAGCACAATCCTGCAAGCGATTGGAGCGTCGGGGCTGGCGCTGGCTTTGGTTGGCGTAATGGCGGTGCAAAAGGACGCCGGATTCACGGTAAACCGTCTCGGGGCCGATCTCATGACTCATCTGCCGGATACGGCCTCGGCGGGTTCTTTGGGGGAATGGATCAACGAGCATAGCTCCCGGGGAGTGACTGCGGGTATCTTCCTGCCCCTCGTCCTCATTCCCTTCGCAATTTGTCAGCTCCTGCAGTGTCGACTCACGGCCGCGAATCGCAGCACCCTCCTGGCCGCGGTAATCATCGCCGGCATCGTTGCGGCCCTCGGGCTTTCCAACCTCGCTTGGTGGGGTATCGTGTTCTGCTGCTTGGCGGTGATCGCGGCGTTGGTTGCGACCGGCTTCGAAACGATCCGATCTCAAATCATATTTGTGGCCGTGGGAATCTTCGCGGTCGGTGGGGCCTGGACGGATCTCGCTCCTCGGATCAGCGAGGCCGCGAATCCGCGCCTGACCGAAAACGATGTGCGGAGTCTGGCGGAGCGTGATCTGGCCCACTGGCTTTCGTTACGGAACGAGGAATACCGTTCGGTGGTGCTCTCGCCGCCCGATACGACGCCAGCCCTTTATTTCTTCGGCGGCGTGCGTGGGCTCGGCACGCCTTACGCCGAAAACAACGAGGGGTTTATTGCCGCCGTGAGAATTGCTAGCGCCAGCTCGCCGGACGAATCGCTGGCGCTGGCCACTCAGCGCGAGCTCTCGCATGTGGTCATCCCCTCGTGGGACGATTTTCTCTTCGAGTATGCCCGGCTGGGAGCCGCCCAACCCGAACACAGTTTGATGGCGATGTTGGACAACTGGCTGGCGCCACGCTGGATGCGACCCGTCCAATACACGCTGCCCGATGCCGCTATTTTTGCGGACTACACCACGATCATCTTTGCGGTGACCGAGACGCAGGACAACGCGACCGCCTTAAGTCGACTAGGCGAGTATTTCGCCGAAACCAATCAGCCGCAGTTTGCTGCCGCCATCGCGGTGACATTGCAGGAGTCATTCCCCTCCGATCTAAGCGGACTGGTGGCGCAGTCCCAGATCGCCGTCACGCAAAGTAACCTGCCGGTATTCCATGAAGCGCTCGCGGCTATCATTCCCTACGTGGCCGAACAACGAGATGGTGACTTGGAATTTGATCGGCGGGTGAGCCTGGCCAACGTCCTGATGCTAGGGCGCCAAGCCGAGTATGCGCGCGAACAGGTGGGTTACTGTATGGACGAAGTGGATGCGTTTCTGCTGAAGACCGTATCCGCCCCGAACCTCTACCGCTTCTTGCTGCTGGCGAAGTCGTTCAATGAACCCTTCCCCCAGCCCGAGCTGGAAACATTGGCGCGGCAACTGTTGCCCGAGCAATTACGATCCAACCTTTAGTCACCCACTGCTGTCTCATGTCGAAACGTTCACTCAAGCCCTTTGGGGTCGTCGCCGCTGGCGCGGTGTTCGGGATTGGCGGGGCGATGGGGATCATCAAATTCCTCGAACCCCGTGCTACTGCCACCGCGCCCATTGCCGTCGTCGAAACGATCACAGCTGAACCCGAGATCGTCTATCTCCCCGAACCGATCGGCTCGCCGGTGAGCGCCTTCGGCCGCCCCGAGGTCACCAACGTGCAAATGATCGACCTCGATCAAGACGGACTGATGGACGTGGTTTATTGTGAGGCGTCGACCAACACCATCCGGTGGATTCGACAACGGGAGCGCAACGTCTTCGAAGAATCGATCGTGGCGGATGAGGTGCGCGGTCCGGTGCATGTGTCAGCCGCTGATATCTATGGCAATGGTCGCCTAGACCTCTTGATCGCGAGCATGGGCCAAGTGCTGCCCAACGGTGATTCGATCGGCTCGGTCTTCGTCTTCGAGAACCTCGCGGACGGCAGTTTCCGGCGTCACCTCCTGCTGGAACGCGTGGCTCGGGTCACCGACGTGCGCGCGGCCAACCTCAAAGGCCATCAGGATGGCCGCTTGGATTTGGTGGTAGGACAATTCGGCTACTTCGAAGGTGAAATCCGCTGGATGGAGAATCAGGGGAACTGGGAATTCGAGAGCCATTCGTTGAATGGTCTGTCCGGTTGTATTCACACGCCCATCGCGGACTTCGATGGCGATGGCCGCTTAGACATCGCGGCCCTGATTTCGCAGGAGTGGGAAGAGGTGCATCTCTTCCGTAACTTGGGGGACGGCAAATTCGCGGACGAAATTCTTTGGGGTTCCACCAATGAGGATTTCGGCAGCAGCGGCATGAAGGTCTCCGATCTAAATCAGGACGGACGGCCGGATCTTATTTTTAGTAACGGCGATGGTTTTGACTACTCCGTGCGCGGTCCCCGGGCGTGGCATGGCGTGCAGTGGCTCGAAAATATCGGCGACGGTCGTTTCGACTATCATCGCGTGGGCGAGATGCCGGGCGCCTACGCCCCCTCCCCGGCCGACCTGAATGGCGATGGCCATATCGACTTGGTGACGGTAAGTGGTTTCGGTGACTGGTCCAAGGCGGATACGGTGACCTTGATGGCGTGGCTGAACGACGGTGAGCAGAATTTCCGGCCCGTCGAACTGGCGACTCATCCGATTCAGATGATCACCGCCGATGCCGGCGATTTGGACGGCGACGGTATCCCGGAAATCGTGACGGGCGGGTATCACGCGTTTCCGCCTTTTAAACACATGAGCAGCGTAACGCTGTGGCGCCGCCAGTGAGAGACGGGACCGGCAGACGAAGTCTGTTGCTCACCGGCGCCGCGACGGTGGTGGTGGCTGGACTCGGCGGCGGCATCACCTACGTGGTCATGGCCCCATCGGCAGCTGAGCGCGTGCAAGCCGCTCTGCCCGGCCTGCCCGATCTGGCAGACGCTGTCCCTCCGCTCGGCCACAAGCTGATCGCGGCCCATGAACGGGTCCGGCGAGACGGGGAGATGGTGGCGTTGGCTGACTACGGCCGCCTACTCCAAGCCAACGGATTCGCCGCCGAGGCGACCCAGACGTGGCGCATCCTGATCAAAGAGGATCCGGCCGATGGTCGCTGGCCCTACTACCTCGCTCACCTGTATCGAGATTCCGGTGACATCGGGGAAACGACCGCCCTGCTGCAAGCAACGGTCAAGGTTGCCCCCGATTACACGCCGGCCTGGCTGCAGTTGGGAGACTTGGCCTTAAAATCCGGAAAATTCGCGATGGCCCGGATCTACTACGACCAACGCCTAAGCGGAATCCCCGGTGATCCCTATGCCCGACTTGGCTTGGCCCGAATAGAGCTCCAGGAGAACCGGCGGGAGATGGCCGTGCTGGCGTTGGCAGAGCTCAGCGGAGACCATCCCCCGTTTGCGTCGGCCCACAATTTATTGTCCCGCCTCTATCGGGAAGACGGGAATATCAATTTGGCCGAAGACCACCGCTGGAAGGGTTACCAGGCGGGGCGCTTTGCCACCGCCGAAGACCCTTGGATGCGGGAGTTGCACCGCTGGTGTTTCACGCCCGAAAAGCTGTTCGTGATCGGAATGGTCGATTTCCAGACCGGACGCGGTGATCGCGGTCGCACCGAATATGAGCGGGCGGCAGAAGTCGATCCGCAGAATCCGGGCAACCACGAACTCTTGGGCGATTACTATCGAAAGCTCAATGAATCGGCGCTCGCGCGTGATAGCCTAGCTCGATCAATCGCCTTGGCCGAAGCCCAAGGCAGCGTGCCGCCGCTCACTTCGTTTATCAATCTCGCTGCCCTCGAACGCGAAGAGGGGAACTTCGTCGTCTCTCGCCAAGTGGTGGATGCCGGCATCGCGGTGCATCCCCGCTCCCCCGAGCTCCGCGTCGAGTCCGGACTGACTCGGCTGGGCCTAGGTCAATTCAACGAGTCAGCGATCGCTTTCCAGCAGGCGCTAGAACGGAGCCCCCACGACACGGTCGCGCACTTTCATCTGGGGGAGCTGCAGTTACGGGCTGATCGGGTTGATCTAGCGATGACCTCCTTCCAAGCCTCGTTGGTGCAACAACCGACCTTTGCCCTGTCGTTACGCTACCTCCTGCAATACAGCCTTTCCAACGGTCTCCTCGCGGAGGCGGGGCCGTATGCCGATACCTTGTTGACCGCTTATTGGGGAGATCCCGAGGTTCGCCAATTGGTGGCAATCTACGACCTGCTACAAGGTCGAGCTGAGCTCGCAGCCGGGAGGACTCAAACGGCAATCAAACAATTTCAACGTGGATTCGAACTCAATCCGAACGACGTGGAATTAGCGTTTGAGCTGGGCACGCTGCAGCTGGCTCAAGCCAACTTCCGAGCGGCACTAGCGCCCTTGGAATCCTTGCTGGAGCGGAGGCCCGAAGACCCCCGCGCTCATCTTTTTCTGGCCCAAGCGTATGTAATGGATGGTCGTAATCGGCGGGCCCAAGCGCTGCTGGAAACGGGCCTGCGTTTAGCCGACGCGGCGGGGCAAAAGCAGACCGCCGCCAACATCCGAGAGATACTGAGTACGATCAGCCGGTGAAACGGGGGGGGCGTGAGGGATGCCCAAGGAGGGACGTCAAGCGACGCCCCGGCGGGGAGAGCGGATTCGTAGATCAACCCCATGGCCACCACCCCGCTCCGGGGTCAGCGACCCCGGCTACAGTCGGATAGGCGACCGCCTTTGGACGAGCCCCGGTGGGGAGAGCGTGTTCGTAGATCAACCCC
>Ga0075109_1000595_pt1 | contig 24373 bp, 20 predicted proteins | sample AntAceMetag02UKD_FD_69798 | JGI IMG/M metagenome (GOLD analysis project Ga0075109, IMG submission 69798) | Saline lake microbial communities from Ace Lake, Antarctica - Antarctic Ace Lake Metagenome 02UKD | ecosystem: Environmental > Aquatic > Non-marine Saline and Alkaline > Saline | place...
GAGAAAATCGCAGAACTGAAAATCGAGACCTTCACAGCCGACTTCTGACGAGAGAAGAACGTCAATCGCATTGCCCTCAGACTTCGGCAGTGCAAAGCGCCGGCGAAGCTCTGCACGTTCATCATCTGGCACATCGCCGTGGACAAGCCCTACCCGCAGGCTCGTTTCCTCTGTGCGCCTCAGGAGGTAGCGGAGAGTATGGCGGAATGTGCTAAATACCAGCGCCTTGTTGTTTTCACGACCGCTCTTGTCCTTCAGAATCCTCAAGAAAGCATCGGCCTTGGGATCCTCGTCATCGAGAGCTTCTGCTTGTGCCAGCACTGCCTCGATATCAGGCCGAACCTGGTCGACGAAGCGGAGGTCCCCATCGCTATCATTGTCGCTGGCTTCCATCAGCTCCAATTGGTCAAGCTTTCCGTGAAGCATGTCTGCGAGAAGCGGCGCAAGACCGTACAGGCTGCTCGCCGCTTGGCGGCGGATCGTTGTCATCATGAACGAGACATTTTGCTGTCCGTGCGCGTAGGCAAGAATCCTGGCGATGGCTATACGTTGGAATAACAGCGGCGCGCGATAAGCTCTCGACAAGCAAACGATCAAGATAGCGCTTCTTCTCTCCGTCTGCCCACTTCATTCGACCCAATGCGCGGGACTTTAACTCTTCAGTATCCGCGGTCGCCTGTTCGGTCTCAGCAAGCTCGTATCGATGCTGAATACTGGACCAGCGCCCCGCCACTTGCTCAATCCAATTGCCGATTTCACTGCGTACATGAGAGACCAGCTCGCTACCCTGCAAGGCCGTGCCAGCTGGCAGTCCTTCAGACATTTCTTCTGCACGCTCAAGAGCCGCCTTGCCCAAATCATCGGCAAGCCAGGTATCTATGTCATGCAAGAGTGTGCGTGTCTCCTGGGCATCAAGGCGGTCGGCTAAGACGTCACGCAAGCGCGGCGCTCCCTTTCTATCACTGGACACAAGTCGCCTGGCGGCGCATCAGACTGGGCGCGTTCGCGTCGCGGCGGTGCGGGCGTCGGATTTCTACGGGCCGGGTGTAGCGCTATCGCATCTTGGGGCACAAGGATTGGGCGCGCTGGCGCGGGGTCGGCCATCGATGGCGATATGCGCGCGCATTCTCGCGCTTCAGGACACCGCCGTGGCGACCTCGGTTGACTACCGGTACTGGGTCGAGGTGCAGGGCCGCCGCCTGGCGCACACCATGGACCCCGGACGCAATGCCCCACTGATCGCGTTGCCCGCCTCGGTGACCGTCGTGGCCCGGACCTGCGCCGAGGCGGATGCCTGGGCGACAGCGCTGAAGGTAAAAGGAAGCTTGGAGGGCGCGATATTGACGCCTATAAGTAATTTGAGCGCTCTCTTCATTGATCGTGAGGGCGATCATCCTCGCGAAACGAGAGTGGGACGGCTGTTCGAGATCCGTTTGGATCCCGAGCGCGTGATTCGTCGCCGGGACATGCACCAGATGACACCATTGTTTCATGATCGCCTGAACGTCGCCCTGCTGAGCCTCGCATTGCTTGGCTTGGTATCTGGCCTCGTCCTTTGGCTGGTGGGGCAGCCGGACCTTGCCGGGATCGCGTGGGCGGCCGGTGTCGTCCCGGTCCTTTTGGCGCTCTGCTTCGAGATCGTTCGCAGCCTTGCCAAAGGCGAGGTCGGGCTGGACATCGTCGCGGCGCTGTCAATGTCGGCGGCGCTGCTGTTTGGGGAAACCCTTGCGGCGGCAGTCGTCGCGCTGATGTATTCGGGCGGCACCTTCCTCGAGAGTTTCGCGCAGGGTCGCGCGCGGCGCGAGATGAGCGATCTTCTGTCCCGCGTGCCGCGAACCGCTACGCGCCATCGGAATGGCACACTTGATGAGGTGCCCCTCGACGACATTGCGGCGGGCGATCTGCTGCTGATCCGGCAGGGCGATGTGACCCCCGTGGACGGGACGGTCGAGAGCGCCGGCGCGATTCTCGACCAGTCCGCGTTGACCGGCGAGTCGATGCCTGCCCAGCTGGCGCGGGGGCAGGACGTAATGAGCGGCTCGACCAACGCGGGCGAGGCCTTTGATCTGCGGGTCACGCGCCGCGCGGCCGACAGCACCTATGCTGGGATCGTCCGGTTGGTCAAGGCGGCGCAAAAGTCCAGAGCGCCAATGGCGCGGATGGCCGACCGCTACTCACTGCTGTTCCTCGCCGTGACCGTCGCGCTGGCAACCGCCGCATGGTGGTTCACGGGCGATCCGATCCGGGCAGTGGCGGTGCTGGTGGTGGCGACGCCGTGCCCGCTGATCCTCGCCGTTCCGGTGGCATTGGTGGCCGGGCTTTCGCGAGCGGCCCACTTCGGGGTGCTGATCAAGGGCGCGAAGCCGCTTGAGGCGCTGGCCCAGATCACGACGCTGATCCTGGACAAGACCGGCACACTGACGGACGGACGCCCGCAGATCGTGTCGATCGACAGGCAGCACGACATGTCCGAGGCGGACATCGTGTATTTCGCGGCGTCCCTCGACCAGGCGTCGAAACACCCGGTCGCACAGGCTATCGTCGCAGCGGCGCGGAGCCGCGGTACCGTGTTGTCGATCCCTCAGAACGTGGTGGAGGTACCAGGAGAGGGCATTGTCGGCACCGTCGATGGGCGACGCGTCGTGGTAGGCGGCGCGGGTTTTGTCGCAACGCAGCTTGGCGTCGCCGACCCCGAAAGCACGGTGGTCGAGGCGGGATCGGTGGTCGTTTCCCTTGGCATAGACGGAAAACTCGCCGGCCACATCGTGATGGCCGACGCATTGCGCGCTGGCACGGCCGAACTGCTTTCAGGGCTTCGACGTCTGGGCGTCGGCCGCATCCTGCTGGCGACAGGCGATCGCCGCGCCGTTGCCGAGGCCGTGACGGCCGGCCTTGGCCTCGATGCTGTGCGCGCCGATCTGACTCCCGACCAGAAGGTCCTGCTGGTCCTGACCGAGCGGAAGAACGGCCCGGTCATGATGGTGGGCGACGGTGTCAATGACGCGCCCGCGCTGGCTGCCGCCGACATCGGTGTCGCAATGGGCGCGCGTGGGGCGGCTGCTTCGGCCGAAGCGGCGGATGTCGTGCTACTGGTCGATCACTTGGATCGCCTTCTGCCGGGGATCGAGATCGCGCAACGGTCCCGCCGCATCGCTGTTGAAAGCGTCGCTGCCGGGATTGGTCTATCGGTCCTGGGTATGATCGCCGCGGCCTTCGGCTACCTGTCCCCGGTGCAGGGCGCGCTCCTGCAGGAGTTGATCGACGTGGCGGTTATCCTCAACGCATTGCGGGCTCTCAGGATCGTGCCAAGGCGCGTAGTGTAAAATCACCCCACAGAATACTGAAAGCCAAACATTCAGGCATAATACCCCGGTAGATAAGGGGCGGGGCTATTGCCTGATCGTCACCGCCGCCTTGCGCGCTACAAAGCCGTTTATCAGTCGCACACAGCCCTTTCGCGGGATATCCTTTCGTCGCGGCTGCCATCGTGTGTTTATCAACCGTAATTGAGCAAGCAGATCAAACAATGGGACTATTCAGAAGCGGCTCGCCGGGGGAGATTTCGGTTAGTTTCGTTCCATTTTCGGGCGGATTTCCTGCGAGCGGGTCGGCAATCGGCGAACATAGTCCGGCGATCATCGCGATCGGCCCTGTCAAATTAGGAGAAATACTATGTTCGAGCGTCTTTTTGTTATCACTGCCTTGACCACAGGTCTTGCGGGTCCTGCCGCCATAGCGGAACAATATGTCGTGCAGATCAACGGCCCTTTCGCCGGGTCCAGCGACGGGCTCCGTAGCACCCTGAGAATAGATGAGATCGACGCCTTCACCTACGAAGGCAAGGACTACGTCGTTGTAGGAGCACCTACCGAGGGATATCTCGCTGCTTATTTCCTGGCCGCCAGTCATGCACCGAGAACGCTCGCAACCCTTGGCGCTGACTGGGAAGGGGCCGGACTCGAGAACCTTACGCTGAACCAACGCATGCTGTTTCTCACTCCCGTTGACTGCGAGTTCTGCGCTCCCTGATGTGGGCGGGCGCGCCGACAAGACCGTCCCTCGCGGCCCGAAACTGTGCTAACATGAATCGATCTATTGCTACCAACCTGTATCGGGACCAGCACTTCTTTCCGAGGCGACGAGATGGACGGCACAGATGACAACTTTCTTTTTATGGGGTCCTGCACCCTCGATCTGCGCAACCTGAAACTGCGCGACGCGAAAGGCGCAACGTTGCCCCTGCGGTCGCAATCGATGCGCGTTCTGGCGGAACTTGCGCGAAGGCGGGGAGAGGTCGTTTCCCGGGACTCGTTGATCGAGGCGGTCTGGAGCGGGATCGCAGTTACCGACGACAGCCTCGTCCAATGCGTCAAGGACATCAGAAAAGCGATACATGATACTGACCGACAAATCATCCGCACAGTCATTGGAGGCGGCTACACTCTAAATATTGAAAAACCGGCCCCACCTACCAGCCCAAAGCCAAGCATCCTAATCGACAAAATTTCATGCACAGAAACTTCGCAGACATCCCGGGATTTCGCAGAAGATATTCAAGACAAACTGGTGTTAATCATGACACCACGCTCCGGTATTCGAGTCTTCACGACGGACGGCAATCCGTCATCGGCAGATTATGTCGTGCACGGTCGCGTTCGAGTTTCCGGTGATCAAGTCAAACTCTTCCTGTCGCTGTCAGGAGTACAATCGAACGGTTACTTTTATGCGGAGTCTTTCAGCGGAGACCTTTCAGATATCGACCGGCTTGCGGAAGAAGTGGCACGAAAAATCAACAGCGTTCTGCGAATTCGTGTCATTGCTTACGACGGCGAGAAGTATGCGAACATTCCGAATGAACAACTTGATTTCCAGCAATTACTGGCAAAAGCACATTATTTCTATGCCCGCATTACCGTCCCGGACACGGTAATTGCCCGCACCGCCATGCAAGCCGCCGTGCAGATATCGCCCGAAGATCCAAAGGCGCTTGCACTTCTGGCTCATTCGGCTACGCAAATGCACCCTCTCATCGTAAGCCACACAAGTAAGGAAGATGCGGACTGGGCAATGTCATTGGCGGACAAGGCAGTTGCTATTGGCGCATCGTCCGCGTTTGCGTTTCGCACCCGGGCCAACCTGCGGCTTTGGTTACTGGGAGACCACGGTGGATGTCGTTCTGATAGCGATCGCGCTCTGGCGATCAATCCGAATTTTTATTTGGCGCATCTAACGCTGGCAACGAGTGATATTTTTTCGGGATCACCTATTGCCGGGATAGAACGGTTGCATTCCTATGTTTGCCTCACCGAGATTGATCTACAATATCCATACTTTCAGTCACTAATTGGCTTGGCTTGGATCTTAGCCGGCAACACCGATGCTGCAATTAAATTTTCCCAAGAGGCACACGAGAGATCACCGAATAGTTCATGGCATGCAATGGTCTATGCCGTTGCTGCTTCAGTTGATCCATCGATCACCAAATCCAGGAAGTTCGAAGATATGATCAAGCAATTGAAGCTACCATTCGGTCACTTTCGATCACTACCGTTCAAGGAAAATGAAGATATTGTAACTCTGGAAGCGGGACTTCGTGCCTCAGGTGTAAAAGAGTAGTGACTTGGTCAACTTTGACCTGCCAGCTTGGCGAATTATGCAGCCGCCACGGCACGATACAGAAATTTGTGCTCTGGCGTATTGAACTGAGACATTGAGGAGCGGTGGGGTGCTCCCACTTGTCCTTGGTCTGCCTAAACTGTCCCATGGGCGCTGACGTCAGACAATCTACCTCGTTTCTGACATCTCGATTGTTTTGGAGTGAAACAGCCTATGTGTGCTATGGTCGTAAGACCGATCCTACGCTTGGGAGAAGCAGTTTTGTCTGGAACTTCATACCCGCCTGATTTCGTGACCAAGCTCGAGATGCAGTGGGGCGTTGGGTTTCTCTCGCCTGGCGGACCACAGGAGGTACAGGAAATCCTGCGAAATATCCGCGTTGAGGGCATGACAGTGCTCGACCTCGGATGTGGAATTGGTGGGCCGGACATCGTCATTGCTCGCAATCTTTCGCCCGCGCAAATCGTAGGAATTGATGTCGAGCCCTACCTTGTCGAGAGGGGGCAAGAAAACATTCGGAACGCGGGCTTGGGCAGCGTTGTGGAACTTAAGCTTGTCTATCCGGGCCCGCTACCGTTCGAAGATCAGGCGTTTGATATTGTTTTCAGCAAAGACTCGTTGATCCACATCGAAGACAAATCTGCGCTTTATGAAGAAGTCTATCGCGTCTTGAGAATTGGCGGGAGGTTTGCCGCAAGTGACTGGCTGCGCAGTGCCGATGCAGATGAACTTACTGGATTTAATGAGTGGCGATCCTTAACTACGCACAGTTTTTCCATGAGAACGGCAGCGGAGACAATTGTCGCAATGCGTCACGCTGGATTTGACGACGTAAAAACCAGAGACCGCACCAAGTGGTACGCTGAAATCGCTATGCAAGAAATCCAGATGATGGAAAGCGACGAATGGAGAGACCAGTTCATCTCAGCATTCGGCGAGGAAAACTACGCGAACGGGCTTGTTTTGCGTAAAGCCAACGCAGGCGCCGCGGCTTGTGGCGGACTGGCGCCCACTCATATTTTCGGTAGCCGATCGTGACAGGTGCTGTACATGCTGTTTTTGCGGACCCCTATCATCTTGCGATAGCCCCGTAACGGCTCGATTCAAACTTCGCCGCGCGCTAAACTCAGGTCCGCATCGCGGTCAATAAATTGCGCTCGCGACGAAGGTCGAGAATTTGCCAGGAGAAGGAGCGCTCGGCTTGCGCTGCTCTCAACATGAATTTCGCGAGTGCGCTGCGGCCGTGACGAACAACTAACAAGAGCCAACGGACGACAGTAGTTTTTGAAACCGCAGAGGGCCACACAAGTGCTCGGACGCGTGTTTCCGGATGGCCTCCACTACGAGGTTGGAAGACCGTTGTCAGCACAGTTTTCTGCCGGCATTCTGAAGGTCTCTTTGGGTATAACGCAATGGCACCACTCGATCCTCAGTCTCATCGGCTTCATCTCGGCGAGTTCGTCTTCGATCTAAACACGCGCATGCTTTTGGGCCGGGACGTGCAGCCTATCTCGTTGCGGACCAAATCCTTGCGCGTCTTAGGCGAACTGGCCAGGCGAAACGGGGAGACGGTCGAAAAGGACGACCTTATCGCGGCAGCATGGGCGGGGAGGTCGATATCAGATGACAGCTTGGTCCAATGCATCAAGGACATCCGCACTGCTTTGAACGACCGAGACAGGCAGTTGCTTCGGACGGCGGTCGGCCGTGGCTATAGCCTTCACGGTGTGCCGGAGCGACAGAGCGGGCACGGAGAGCGCCCCAAGATCTTGATCTCCCCGTTTCGTGTGAGCGAGGCTGCGTCCGAGATTTCCGAACTATCTGATATGATTGCCGAGGACCTGATCCTCGCCCTTTCCCCTCGCGCCGGGTTCGATGTAGTTACGGATGAGGATATGGGCGAGCACGCGCTCTATACGATTGCTGGGCGAATAGGCCTCTCGGGAGAGACCGTACGCGTCTTCGTGCAGTTTGCGTCCAGAGAGTCGGGTAAGGTCATATTCGGCGAGACATGGACGGCCCCCCTTGGCGACACTTCGCCGCTGCGCCGCCGGATTTGCGAGAAGACCGCCAGCATAGCTCGTATTCATCTATTCAACTCCGCGGGCGAGCGTCACATCGAGAAGGACAACGATAGCCTGAACACGCAGGAACTGCTGGCTAAGGCGGCCTACCACATGTCGCGCATCCAGATGGAGACGCGGGCCATCGCCCGTGACGCGTTGATCGTGGCGGTCGAGCGGGAACCGACGAATGCAGTGGCCTTAGCGATGCGAGTATCTTCGGCTCTTATTCTTGTCCTGCAGGAGGGGGTATCGAAGATCTCGGACCCACCCAATTATTGCAGTGAACTCGCGGAGCGGGCGGTCGGGATCGCCCCGCACGTAGACTTTGTGATGCTGACACGAGGTTGCGTACGGCTCTGGCTTGAGGCAGACCACGAAGGAGCGAGAGCAGATTTCGCTCGTGCGCTCGAGGTCAACCCGGTCTTCCATCTTGCGCACCAGTTTCTTGCAATCAGCGAGATTCTGTCGGGGGACCACGCATCGGGTATTCCGCGTGTGCGAAAGATCATAGATCTTGGGACGATCAAGAACCCGAGGTATCCGCATTATCTGGCCCTGCTGGCACTCGGCCAGATGTGCGCTGGCGAGAGGGATGCGGCCTTTGTGACCGCGCGGGAGGGACACGAGCGCGCACCAGGTGATCCGTGGTGTGGTTACGTTTATCTCGCGGCAGCTGCCGACCGGACGGAACTCTTGCGGACAGATGGGTTTCGGCGCGTGGTCGATGGTATGTCGCTGCCGTTCTCCCACTTTCGCTCCTTGCCATTCACCGACCCTCGGGACGTCGACATGCTCGAGATGCGGTTGACGGCGGCGGGCTTCCCAAGCGGCGCCTGACCCGAGGCCGCCCTTAAATTTCGGAAAGATTTCGTCCAGTTTTCCTGCAGTATTACACGATTGCCTTTAGCAGTGGTTCTAAGCCTCCGTGCGTGGCTCTGCCAGGAAAGGGCAAAAGATGAACAGCTTATTAGCATTCGGTGCCTGTGCCGCAATGGGTTTCACGGCCCTCTCATCGTCGGTCGCGGCTGATCCTTCAGACGATTTCGGATGGGTCTTGATCGCTGAGGTGAACGAAGGTGCGGACCTGGCAGCGGTCGACGCGCTGGTGGCCGAGCTTGTCGACGCTGCTCGTGGCAATGAGGGGACGCTGACATTCAACTTCGCGAGGGTCGGAAATGCGATTTATGGCTATGAGATGTTCGACGATCAGGCAGCGTTTTTCGAGCATTTCTCAAGAGTTGAGCCACTGATGCCGCGCCTAATGGAATTGTGGACGCCGACTGCAATCGTTCCCACCCATGACCTACCGGAGCAGATCGCTGAGATAATGTCGCAACTGGGCGCAGTACAGCCGGACATGACGTCTGCCCTGGCGCGGTAGTTCGATGGGCCATCGGAAGTGTCGACGTTGATGAAGACGACCGATCGAGCATTATTACCACAACGTGAGGAATGACATTGCAACCGCTGGAACGCCGCGTCGTCCTCTTTGCGACCTTTCAGCTTTCATACAATGTTGCATCCCGGTGTGAACGGCCGCTTGGGGAACGCCGCGCCGCGGCATCTTGCGTCCAACAGACGGCCGTTGTGGGCCGTTCTTGTCGATGCAGCAGGCTCCTTAGGAATCCGCTCTGGCGGATGCTGGTTTTCGATGATGATGACTTGACTGTCCTGACCGTGGTCCTTGGCGCGATCAGTGGGCTTAGCGAGGATGGGAAGCGGGCGGTACAGGTTCGTTTCATTTTGCGAAACGTACCGGTGTTTTCCTCGCGCAGTTCGGTGCATCAGACATGGTCATCGTAGCCGACAAAAACCATCCGCACAAAGTCATAGATCTCGGTGGGGTCAGGCTCCCGCAACCATAATTAGCGAACTCTCGTTCGAAACCAAACCCGCACCCAAGGCGGGTTTTGCTTTTTGTAGCATCTCCAACAGATTGCCGCGGATCTCGAGCTGGTGCGAACCCAGATCCGCATCCACGACACGACGACCTTGTCGACCAGTTCGTGCAGATCATCGCCCGCGCGGCCCGCAACTTCGCCGTCCATCAGCGTCTCGACAAGGTTGCTGATATGCGCGCGGTAGAGGGCCGGCAGATCCGTGAGTGGAGTGATCGGTTCAGGTGTCAGCGATGAACACTTGCCCTACGCCTCCGCCAGGGCGGCATCCACGGACATCAGCCGCTCCCATATGGTGATGGTTTCTGCAAACGCGTCGCTTGCTGTGAAAACTTATAACGCGGTCGCTGTCAGAGCTGAATTCTTGAAAGACATCCAGAACTCCTCTTCTTGTTAGGGAAAATGTGACAGTCTCACAAATCGTCATTACGCGCGTAAAGTACTGGCTGTAAGCCTCAAACAATCAATGCGTTACGCCGACAGCGCAGCCCATGTGACAGGACGCGAGTGCCAAAATGGCCATCACCGGGTCCGTGTCCGGATCACCCCTGTCCTCGCAACCTGCTCGCGTCACGGGCCAGAGCCTCAATCCCCGCCCAGTCATTTGACTGAACCAGCTGTTGCGGCGCAACCCAGCTGCCTCCTGCGCAGATCACGTTGGGCAAGCTCAAGTAGCTTGGCGCATTGGCCGGGCTGATGCCGCCCGTCGGACAGAACGTGATCTGCCCCAAGGGCGCTCCGATAGCCTTCAATGCTGGCGCGCCGCCGACCGTCTCGGCGGGAAAGAACTTGAGCATGTCATAGCCTCTCTCAAGCAACCGCATCGCATCGGTCGCGGTGGCCACACCTGGTAAAAGCGGCAGATCTGCCTCTTCGCAGGCCGCAAGCAAGGCATCTGTCGCCCCCGGTGACACGCCGAAGGTGGCGCCTGCGTCCTTGGCGGCACGAACGTCTTCAGGTGTGATCAGCGTGCCAGCGCCGACATGACCGCCCCGAACCTGCGCCATTTGCCGGATCACCTCCAGTGCTGCAGGGGTGCGCAGTGTCACTTCAAGAACGGGCAAGCCACCGGCGACCAGCGCCTCGGCCAAAGACCGCGCCACGGTGACGTCATTGACGACCAGAACCGGCACAATGGGGGCCAGGGCACACAACTCACGGCACCGTCTGCTGGCGTCTTTGGGGAAAAGTGTCATGTCTCAGGCTCCGAAAATCGTTGCGCCGGACGTGGCGGTGCCGACTGTGTCGCGGAATATGGAAAACAGCTCGCGCCCTGTGCCGGTTTGCGATGTCGATAGATCGGCGATGGCGTTCGGGCGGGCGTCAAGATCATCGACCAGCACCTCGAGGGTGCCGGCAATGGCGTCGATGCGCACCATGTCACCATCGCGTACACGCGCGATCGGTCCGCCATCGATGGCCTCGGGCGAGACGTGGATTGCTGCCGGCACTTTTCCCGACGCTCCGGACATCCGCCCATCGGTCACAAGTGCCACCTTGTACCCCTTGCCTTGCAGGATCGACAGCAGCGGCGTCAGGCTGTGCAACTCTGGCATACCGTTGGCCTTGGGCCCCTGGAAACGCACGACGACAACGACGTCACCGGTGAATTCGCCGGCTTTGAAGGCGGCCTTCACCTCGTCTTGATCGGCAAACACGCGGGCTGGTGCCTCGACCACCCGATGTTCTGGCGCGACGGCCGAAACCTTCATGACTGCGGTGCCCATCGAGCCTGTCATGCGCTTCAGACCGCCCGTGGCCTGGAACGGATCACCGGCTGGCCGCAGGATCTTGTCGTTCAGGCTTTCCTTCGGGCCGGCGCGCCAGAACAGACGACCCTCTTGCAGCACCGGGTCCTGGGTATAATTTTCCAGCCCTGCTCCGGCTACGGTCTGTGTGTCGGGATGCAGCAGACCCGCGTCCAACAATTGACCGATCATGAAGCCAAGTCCCCCGGCGGCATGGAAATGGTTCACATCCGCCAATCCGTTGGGATAGACCCGCGCCATCAGGGGTGTCACCTCGGAGATGTCCGAGAAGTCCTGCCAGTCCAGAATGATCCCGCCCGCCCGTGCCATGGCGATCAGGTGGATCAGAAGATTTGTCGATCCGCCCGTCGCGTTCAGACCGACAATTCCGTTCACATAGGTGCGTTCATCCAGAATGACGCTGACCGGGGTATAGCTGTCGCCAAGAGCGCTGAGCTGCAAAGCGCGCTTGGCACCCTCCTGTGTCAGGGCTGTGCGCAAGGCCACACTGGGCGGCACGAAACTGGCCCCCGGCAGATGCAGGCCCATGAATTCCATCAGCATCTGGTTGGTATTGGCGGTGCCGTAGAAGGTGCAGGTGCCGGGACCATGATAGGCTGCCATTTCGGCAGCCATCAGCGCGTCGCGCCCGACCTCACCTGCGGCGAATTGCTGGCGTACCTTGGATTTTTCGTCATTTCCAAGTCCGCTTTGCATCGGACCTGCGGGCAGAAACACGGCGGGCAGGTGGCCAAAGGCCTGTGCTGCGATGACCAGACCCGGCACGATCTTGTCACAGACCCCAAGGAAGACGGCGGCGTCGAATACGTTATGGCTGAGCGCCACCGACGCTGCTAGCGCGATCACATCGCGCGAGAACAAAGACAACTCCATCCCCGCCTCGCCCTGGGTAACACCGTCGCACATGGCAGGAACGCCGCCCGACACCTGGGCTGTGCCACCAATCTGGCGCGCGGCCTCGCGGATCAGTTGGGGGTAGTGCTCGAATGGCTGATGCGCCGACAGCATGTCGTTATAGGCCGTGACGATGCCAAGATTGCCCGCCGTACCAGTGGACAGCGCCGTTTTGTCCGCACCGCTGGCGGCATAGGTATGGGCCTGACCGCTGCAGGACAGGTGTGCCCTTGCAGGTCCCTTGATGCGCGCCGCATCCATCCGGTCAAGATAGGGTTGGCGGGTCGCCGCGCTACGCGCGATGATCCGGTCGGTGACGCGCCTTATGATGGGGTGAACTGTCATGTCAGGGTCCGTTTCATGTGATTTCGCGCCAGCGGCGGCCATCGCGATGCATCAGCATCAGCGCGTCCTCCGGGCCCGAGCTTCCGGTGTCATAGGGTGCAGGGTCCTGCCTTGCATCTTCCCAGCCAGCGATGATCGGATCCGCCCAGGTCCAGGCGGCCTCTACCTCGTCTCCGCGCATGAACAGGGTCTGATCGCCCCGTATCACGTCCATGATCAGCCGCTCATAGGCGTCCAGCGGATCGCTCTGCTGATCCAGCGCATCGGCAAAGGTCATGTCCAGGTTCACCTCGGTCATGCGGAATCCACCGGGCCCGGGTTCCTTGATCGTGTTGCGCAGGGTAATGCCTTCATCCGGCTGCAGCCTGATAAGCAGCGCATTGCCCCGGCGGCCTTCCATCTTTGGGAAGATCATGTGAGGCGGATCGCGAAAGACCACGACGATCTCGGACTTGCGCCCGCGCAGCTTCTTGCCTGTGCGCAGGTAGAAAGGTGTGCCCGCCCATCGCCAGTTCCCGATCGAAACCTTCATCGCCACGAAACTTTCGGTTTGGCTTTTCAGATTGCCCGCATGTTCGCGGTAACCGCCTTCGCTTCCCCGCGCGCGGTACTGGCCGCGGACAATGTCGGCCTGGGGTACGTGTTCCAGCGCCTCGATCACCTTTACCTTTTCGTCGCGGACCGCGTTCGGCATGAATTTCGATGGTGGTTCCATCGCCGTCAGACACAGCAACTGCATCAGGTGGTTCTGCACCATGTCGCGCATGGCCCCCACCTTGTCATAATATTCACCGCGCCCTTCGACACCAAGGCTTTCGGAGACGGTGATCTGCACATGGTCGATATGGGTCGCGTTCCACAACGGCTCCCACAGTGAATTGGCAAAGCGCAGCGCCATCAGATTCTGCACCGTTTCCTTGCCAAGGTAATGGTCAATTCGGTAAATCTGCCGCTCGTCAAAGCTTCGCCGAAGATCTGCGTTCAGGGCACGGGCCGAGTCGAGGTCGTGACCGAAGGGTTTTTCCACTACGATCCGGCTGTCCGGCGTTGCGATCCCATGATCGTGCAGGTTGGCCGCAATCGCGCCGAAAAGCACAGGTGCGACAGAAAGATAGAAGGCCCGCACAACATCGTGGCGCAGCGTATCGCGCAGCAAAGTCCACCCAGTCTGTCCAGAGGCATCGACCTGGATATAGGTGATCCTGTCGAGGAATTGCGCCAGCCGTTCAGCGTTCTGCGCGGACTGCGGCGCGAATTCGCAAAGACCTGCCTGCACCTCGGCGCGGAATGCGGCCTCGTCCATGTCGCTGCGAGCTACACCAATGATGCGGGCTGCGTCGGGAATCTGCCCCACAGTGAACCGATGGAACAGTCCCGGCAGGATCTTGCGCCGGGCCAGATCGCCCGTGGCCCCGAAGATGACAAGATCGAACGGATCGACCGGTATGACGCGCGATACCATCGGATCAGCCCGCGATCTGAAGGGGCGGGGTCTTCAACGCGCCCATCCGCAGGCCGGTATCCAGCATCCGGTTCGAAAAGCCCCATTCGTTATCATACCAACTAACCACGCGCACCATGCCGCCTGCCGTCACGGTTGTCTGGGCGGCCGCAAAACAGGACGAATGCGGGTCGTGGTTGAAATCCACCGACACCAGTGGCGCGTCCGTGTAGGACAAAACCCCTGCAAGGTCGCTCTGTGCGGCCTCGGCGATTGCGGCGTTGACCGCATCGCGCGTGGCAGGGCGTTCCGGCATGAAACACAGGTCGATCATCGACACGTTCGGCGTCGGCACCCGCACGGCTGACCCTTCCAGACGTCCTTGCAATTGGGGCAGCACCAACGAGATCGCCTTGGCCGCACCTGTCGAGGTAGGCACCATCGACATCGAAGCCGCGCGTGCGCGGTAAAGATCGCTGTGGTTCGTGTCATGGCTGGGCTGATCGCCCGTGAAGGCATGGATCGTGGTCATATAGCCGGATCTGATCCCGAACGCGCGGTCCAGAACCATAGCCACCGGAGCAAGGCAGTTCGTAGTGCAGGAGGCGTTCGACACGATCTTGTCATCCGCCGTAAGGTCGCTGTGGTTGACGCCGTAGACCACAGTTCTGTCCGCGTTCTTGCCTGGCGCCGAGATCAGCACGCGCTTGGTGCCGTTTTTCAGATGTCGCGCAGCCGCGTCGCGGTCGGTGAAAAGGCCGGTGCACTCGAATGCGATATCGACATCTTGCCAGGGCAGGTCCTCGGGGTTGCGGATCGCGGTTAGGCGGATCTTGCGGTCGCCCACACGTAGTTGGTCGCCCTCGACCAGAACCTGTGTGCCAATACGACCGTGCACGCTGTCATAGCACAGCAGGTGTGCGATATGTGCTGGTGGCGCCAGATCGTTGATGGCCACCACTTCGATGGACCTGTCTTGACGTTCCACAAGGGCGCGCAACACACCGCGGCCAATGCGTCCGAAACCGTTGATTGCAATCCTGAGGGTCATGCTCGTGTCCTTTGGCTGGTAAAGAGAGGTGTGGTGTTTCCAAGGCTTTCGTTAGCGCTAACATGGCAGGCTAAAAAAAGGGGCGGTGCGCGATGTTCCATTTTAAAGATCTCCGGCCCAGGGCGGGTTCGCGCCGGCGCGGGACACCGTGATCGCGGCGACGCGCGCGCCATGCGCCAGGCTTTCGCGTAGTATCCTGGGTGACAGTGCGGCAAGACCGGCTTTGTGCAGTTGCCCCTGTTCGGACAACTTGGCCAGAACACCGGCGTTGAACGTGTCGCCGGCGCCGACGGTATCCATGATCTGGGTTTTCAGGGCGAGGACTTGCACCTCGTCTCCGCTGGACAGGTATCCGGTGGCGCCTTCGCCGCCCTGCGTCAGGATCACCAGCGACGGGCCCGCGGCCAACAGCTGGTTTACTTTTTCGCGCCGCGACACGGGTTCCGGCATGATCCAGTTCAGGTCTTCATCAGATACCTTGACGATATCCGACAGGGCGACCATTCGTTCCAGCCGCCTCCGGTAGCGGGCAATATCCCGGATGAAACCCGGCCGGATGTTGGGATCCAGCATCACCGCCCGGTCACCTGCACAGCTTTCCAGCAAACTGGCATAGGCGTCCGCGCCCGGTTCGCAAGCAAGGCTGATCCCGCCGAAGAAAAGCGCCGTGACCTCGGGGGTCAGGGCAGGCATGTCTTCGGGTGCTAACATTCGTCCAGCAGAGTTCTCGTCGTAGAAATCATAGGTCGCATGGCCATTGATCAGCCGTACGAAAGCCAGCGTCGTGGGGCGGTCCGATGTGATCAGGTGGGATATGTCCACGTGGCTTGATTTCAGCCCATCAACCAGTTGCTGTCCAAACATGTCGCTCGACACACCCGTCAACATGCCGGTCTGCACGCCCAGTCTACCCAGAGCGATAGCGGTGTTGTAGACCGCGCCACCACAATGCGGCATGAAACCGTCCGGCCCAGCCTTGGAGGCTGTCGGGATCATGTCGATCAGGGATTCTCCGCAGCAAAGAATCATGGGTCAGCCTTTCATGAATACGTTGCGATCGACAAGGAACCGATCCGACAACGGCAAGCTTGCCGCGCCCAGTGATTTGGCATCGCTGCCGATCGTGCCTTCGCGAACCTCGGGAAACTCAATTCCGGGGACCGTCATGCCCTCAAGCTGCCGCGCGGTCCGCTCGACCAGCGCGGCGCGCACATCCGTCGGCATCGAACCGTCGATCAATACGGTCTGGAAATCGATCAGGCAGGTGGACGATACAATCGATTGGGCCAGACCGTTTGCAGCCTGACTCAGCCAGGTGTTCAGCACCGCGTCGGGCAAATGCCAATCATCCCGGGCATCCCAGACTGTCTCGCGCTGGTATCCATGCTCTTGCAACATGGCTTCCAAAGTGACCAGTGAGGCCACATCAACCAGTTGGCACAGGCCGCCATCTTCCCGAATGATGGGAGTCGACCCAAGCGCTGCTGCGTTGCCGCCTTGGCCGGTGTAAAGGATGTTGTCCAGAACCAACCCACCGCCGATGAAGAATCCAACATAAAAATAGAGGAAATTCCGCGGCTTGGTCTGAGTGCCGAATACCAGTTCCGCCCCGCAGGCCGCCGAGGCATCGTTGCACAAGTAGACAGGAAAATTCCACTGAGCGCCTATCTCGGCGCCTATGTCACGGTCGCGCCATGCGTCCAGCCTAACACAGTCGCCGTCCAGAGTTTTAGCCCAATCCCAAAGCCGGAACGGTAGCGCAATTCCCAGCCCCGCCACGCGGGTGCGAAGTGTCGCGGGCAACTGATCGAGGAATTCGCCGATCGCTTCATTTGCGAAACTCAAGACGCCCTCGGGGGTCGGTTGGCTGTGCACCCGCGTCGCGCGACAACGCACGTCACCCAGAAAGTCGGTCAGAAACAGCTCGGTATTGCGACGCCCGACCTTGAGGCCCAGAAAGAAGGCGCCGTCGCGGTCAAGCCCCATTGGTACCGACGGTTGGCCGATCTTGCCGCGTATGGGGGCACGTTTAACCAGAAGGCCGTCCGTTTCAAGCGCCCGCATGATCACCGAAACTGTCTGCGCGGACAGCCCGGTCATCCGGGCGATGGCGGCTTTCGGCAGTGGCCCCACCTGTCGGATCAGGGACAGAACAAGACGCTCGTTATGGGCGCGCACGCCGGTCTGGTTCGATCCACGCTCGGCTGGATTGACGATTTTGTCGGTGTCTTCATGAAATACGCGGTCTGGAAGCAACATGATTTATCCGTGACAGGCCTATGGCTGACGTGTTGGCAAAATTGTCGATTCGTTTGCTTTGGTCAATAAGTAAATCAATCTGATTTATTTTTACAGCATTACTGCAGCCCCGATGACATGCGCAACCGTGTCACAGCGGGTCAGTAACTGTCCGCCGCAGAATTTGCCGATCGTCGGGATCGGGCAATATGAGGGCCGGCACCAACACCTCATAGCCGGTTACCATGCAATCGCGTGTGGCCCTGCCCATCAAGTCGCGGGTCCGCTCAAGCACCGCCCGCTCCCGGTGAGGATCATTGCGCAGAAGCGCGTCGCACGTCGGCGCGGGATAGAGGACATTCGCGTCGAACAGGACCGTCTACTGGCTCATTTCGAGCCATATCCCATGTCCTGCTTTTGTGCATCGGCTGCAAGATGATGGAGCACGGCTTCGTGCGCGTTATAGATAGCGGCCTTGTACGCCATAACATCTTGCATATGAACGCGGCGATGCTTGCCGACCTTTCGATGCGGGATGCTCCCATCCTCAAGCTACTTGATCAGGAACGGCAGCGACACATTCAACACCCCTGCCACCATCCAGACCGGCACAGTCTGCGGCGGCCTTCAGTTTGCGGCACGCCACATCCGATACCTCCCCTGTCCTGTCATCTTGCGGACCAGACCCTGTGCCTCCGTCCAGGCGAGTGTTGCGTTTCCCTTAAATCTGACACTTGGCGCGTTGAACGACAGTTCCTGCCTTTAAATATGATATTTGGCTGGCTAAGGGTCTAGGATTTTGCTTTTCCATCGGGCAATCTGGTCGACCGCAACAAGTAGGCGGGGTTCTTTCTCAAACGCACCAATCAAGGCTACCCTCGCAAGTCCGTCAAGGTCGGTGCTGAACATCACCGCTTTGCCCAGTGGGCGTGACCGAGCCACGGCGATGGCGGCAAGGCAGAAAAGCCTCACGTCAGGTCGGGGGTTTTGAAGGGCAAGCGCCGAATCCGCGCGAACAGATTTGAGCGCTTGGGCAAATGTGACCGCCCGCATGGTGCGTCGGAGCGGGACGACACAGTTAGACCGCACTGCGCTTTCGAGCAGCCCAGCCCCCCATCGGGCAGGATGCACCAGCTTTCCGGATATCTGGTCGCCATCAGGCTTGATGAGGATTGAAAGCAGCCCGCTGCCACAAATCTGGCAATCGAATACCCATGTGCGGCGACAATGCTTGTGCGGCTATGCCGTGCCGGGAGCAGTCGGGACAGGACTGGAACGCGACCTCGGCCGTCAAAAGCGGTTGGGTTTGGGCCATTGCCCCAAAGGAAAGGGATTGAACTGTTTCGGGGTCGATCCGGGCGGCAATCGATATCTTTTCCGCCGTGGCCACAGCCCGCTCGACTTCAAAGTCCAGCATGGCGGCCTGCCCTATCTCGACTCCTATATGAGCCAGAAGTTCGTCTATATGAGCCAGAAGTTCGTCGACCTCGCAATGGTTGGTCACTGCCAGCCGCGTCAGTCATCCGGAAGGCAATTCATCCGCAAGTGGCATGACGGTTTTCCGCAGAGGTCGTTGCGTCACGCGCTGGCCTTTTCGAGCTGCCGTTGGACCGTGGCATGGCGCGACCAGACCAGTGTCCATTTGGCGATTGCCTCATCCGTGATGTATTCCTCTTCGGATAGTATCGCATCGATGGACAAATCCTTGACCAAGGCAAAAATGCGCGAGGTCACCCCGCCGGCCAGCGCCAGTATCTGTTTGAGCGATCTGACCTTCAGGCAGGTTTTCTTCGCGAGCAGCATGGCAGCGATCAGAGTATGGATCACGTCCGAGAATTCGGCATCGTCGCGCCAGTTTGGCAGGTGGTGTTCATCCAGCCGCCGCGTGAGTTGGACATCACTGCGTATGGCATCGACCGCTTCGCTGACCCCGAAGCAGACCAGCGCGGCCTCTAGTTCGCTGCTGACATACCTCAGGACATTCAGGAAACGGCGCTGTTCGCAATGCGTGCCAGCCAAGAGGTTGTGCACTTCGTTGATCATGATCATCCGCAGCCCGAGGTCGCGCAGAAAGGAAACTACGCCGACATCAAGAGAGGCGACACTTTGCGCGCGCAAACCAAATGCTGCTGCCGGTGCGCCTACGGCTGCAAGGATGTGTAGGTAGAAGCGCCTCTCATCAGGGGTTGGCGGTGCCTACAACAATAGTAGTGGTGTGCGCATAATTCCGGTTTCCGGATGCATTCTGGAGCATGGCGTCGCGACAGGTTGCGGGCGATCATCGTCTTCCCGATACCCGAGGCACCATGCACGAGAAGGCCATGCATGCGGGTCTGCCGTGGCATCTCGATGAGGTCATCTAGCCGGTCCAGCACTTGTTCCGCCCGCGGAAAGCCGATCCAGATATTGGATAAATGAGGGCGATCCGGTCGTCTTGATCAGTTCCTTCTACCCTCAATCCGGTGTTGCTGCGGGATCAGTTCCTTGGTGCCAACCTTTTCCATGGCTCGTGCCTTTTGCATGGCCTCGCGGTATTCCCACAACGGGCACTGGTGGGATTTCCAGGTTGCGATACAGCGCCTCGACGCAGCGGCCGCTATCCAGTTCGACCCAGACGGCTGAGAGGTCGTGGGGATCGTAGCGGACGACCACCTTTCGTAGTGGGGGTTTCCCGGCGGCTGATAGACCAGATCGATTCCCCATTGTCCAAGAAAAGGAATCTTGGTCTGGTAGGGGTTGGCAACAAGACGCGCTGTCTGTAATCGACGTGACAGCGAACATGGACTTGGGTGCAATTCCCGAGTGGCTCTTCCGGCCGCCTATCCGCCGGGTCAACCGAACATAACCATGAACATGGTTGTTGAACGCACTGCCCCGATACGGTGCGACGACGATGAACGGATTGCAGATGATCTCTCTGGAAAATTATAAAAACGAATGGTTCGGCAATGTCCGTGCCGATCTGGTTGCAGGCCTTGTCGTTGCGCTGGCCCTGATCCCTGAGGCGATTGCCTTTTCCATCATTGCGGGTGTCGATCCCAAAGTTGGCCTTTATGCCAGCTTTTCAATTGCCGTTCTTGTGGCGATCACCGGCGGACGACCGGGCATGATTTCGGCAGCGACGGCGGCGACAGCGGTTCTTATGGTCACGCTGGTCAGGGAGCATGGACTTCAATTCCTGTTGGCCGCCACGGTTCTGGCCGGGTTGATCCAGATTGCCATGGGTCTTTTACGGCTTGGATTTGTCATGCGATACGTGTCGAAGTCGGTGATGACCGGCTTTGTCAATGCGCTGGCGATCCTGATTTTCATGGCGCAATTGCCCGAACTGGATCCGCGCAACGTCACCTGGCTGACATATGCCTTGGTCGCGGCGGGTCTCGGGATCATCTACCTGTTTCCCTTGCTGACCAAGGCGATCCCTTCGCCATTGGTGACGATTGTGCTGCTGACAGCACTGACGCTTCTGTTCGGTTGGGATGTGCGCACAGTGGGCGATATGGGCGCATTGCCCGATACTTTGCCGATCTTTCTGATCCCGCAAATCCCGCTGACGTTCGCGACACTGATGATCATCCTGCCCTATTCGGTCGCAGTGGCGGTAGTCGGTCTGCTGGAAAGCCTGATGACACAAAACATCGTGGATGATTTGACCGACACCAAGTCGAGCCGCAATCAGGAATGTATTGGGCAGGGTATTGCAAATACTGCCACGGGTTTTATCGGCGGTATGGCGGGTTGCGCGATGATTGGTCAATCCATCATCAACGTCAAGTCTGGCGGCCGCGGGCGTTTGTCCTGCTTTACAGCCGGTGTCGTGCTGCTGATCCTTGTCGTTTTTCTGGGTGATCTTGTCAGCCGGATCCCGATGGCGGCGCTGGTGGCGATCATGATCATGGTTTCTGTCGGCACCTTTTCATGGTCGTCAATCAAGGCGTTGCGAACCCATCCGCGGTCTTCGTCCATCGTGATGATCGCAACCGTTGCGACAGTGGTTTATACCCATAACCTTGCCATCGGTGTGCTGGTTGGCGTGCTGCTGTCGGGCATATTCTTTGCAGGCAAGATCGCACAGTTGTTCCGCGTGAGTACCAGTATCTCGGAAGACGGGCGCGAGCGGGTCTACAAGATCGAGGGACAGATGTTCTATGGCTCGGTTGAGGATTTCATGGATGCCTTCGATTTCAAGGAAGCGTTGGACCGTGTCGTCATCGACGTAAGCGCGGCGCATATCTGGGATATCTCGTCTGTACAGGCTCTGGATATGGCGATCCTCAAATTCCGGCGTGACGGGGCCGAGGTCGAGGTGGTCGGGATGAACGAGGCGACAGAAACCATTGTCGACAAGCTGGCCATTCATGACAAGCCGGGTGCGCTGGACAAGCTGATGGCGCATTGAGGAGGGATACTACATGACACAGAAAATCATAGCGTTCGTGGACGGGTCGATCTATTCAGCCTCTGTGTGCGAACACGCGGCATGGGTCTCGGGACGTACGGATGCTCCGGTCGAGTTGATCCATGTTCTTGGCCGTCGCGAAGCATCTGAAAAGCACGATTTGTCCGGGTCGATCCGGCTGGGTGCGCGCAGTGCCCTGCTGGAGGAGTTGGCAGAGCTGGACATGCAGCGCTCCAAGCTGATCAGTCACCGGGGGCGCGCCATTCTGGATGATGCCCGTAAAATTGTGGAAGATTCAGGCGTTACCGAAATTACGACCCGTCTGCGGCATGGTGATATCGTTGAGGCTGTCTCTGAGGTCGAAAAAGATGCCCGTGTGATCATCGTGGGAAAACGCGGCGAGGCTGCGGATTTTGCAAAAGGCCACCTGGGATCGAACCTTGAGCGCATTGTTCGGACGGCAACACGGCCTGTTCTCGTGGCAGCTCGCGCATTCAAGCCGATCCGGAAGGTGCTTGTTGCCTATGACGGCGGCAGTTCGGCCATGAAGGCGGTAGACCACATTGCGCGCAGCCCTTTGTTTCAGGGGCTTTCAATCACTGTCGTGACAGTGGGTGCCGCGACAGAAGAGACAAAGAAAGGCCTTGAGAACACCAAGGCGCTGCTACTTGCAGCAGGGATTGAAGCGCATAGCGTGGTCTTGTCCGGTCAGCCGGAAAAGGCATTGGGCAAGCTGGTCGATGAGGCTTCATTCGATATGGTCGTCATGGGCGCCTACGGTCATTCGCGTATCAGAAATCTTGTGATCGGATCGACCACAACCGAGATGGTCCGCTCCTGCAAAGTGCCCGTTGTACTGATGCGGTAACTGCCAAAGATGGGGCAATGTTTCTTGTGCAGGTGCCTTGGGCGGATAGGGCCTTTGACGCTCCGGCATGATTTGCGGAAATGCGCAAACACCCGACATTGCAAAGCGGGGCTTGAAACCTTTGCTTTTTCATAGTCAGCCTGCCACAGACAGGCCCTTCACTCAGGAAGGCTCTGAACCAACAAGGTTTAAATGCCCGGATTGATCCCTCCACAGGATGCGCAAGGATGAGCGCGGGCCCAGCCCGCCCCTGGCTGATCCTGACGGGTCTGTCGCTGGGTGTGACCGTTACAAACGGTTTCGCCCGCTTTGCCTATGGGCTGATCCTACCTGCGATGAAATCCGAAATGGGTTGGACATATGCCCAGGCGGGATGGCTCAACACGGCGAATGCTCTGGGGTATATCGGCGGAGCGATCCTGACCATGTTGCTGATACGGCATGTGTCACCCTCGCGCCTGTTCGCATTCGGGCTGGTCGCAACGACTGTGGCGTTGCTGGCAACGGGGCTGAACGCAGCGCTATGGTGGCAGACCTGCTGGCGCATTGTTGCGGGTGTCGTGGGGGCAATGTCCTTTTCGACCGCAGGGGCGCTGACGGCAGGGCTATTTCAGGGTGATCCACGCCGCAACGCGCTGGCGATCGCGATCCTGTTCGGGTCAGGCGGCGGGTTGGGCATCGTACTGGCCGGGGCAGCGCTTCCGCTGATGCTCGAGGCATGGGGACCACAGTCATGGCCGTTTGGCTGGATCGTCATCGGCGCGATCAGCCTGTCTTTCGTGCCATTGGGCTTATGGGCCGCGATGCAGTTGCGCGCGCCGGTCCAGTCCGATGTCGGTCCCGTGCCCCTTCCGATCCGCCGTATCCTGCCGGAACTGGCAGGCTATGCCGGGTTTGGGCTGGGGTATATTGTCTATCTGACCTTTCTGTCGGCATGGATGACAGAACAGGCCGCCTCAGCCAGTTTTATCGCCCTGGTCTGGGTTATCCTCGGGATCAGTATCTGCCTATCGCCGCTGATCTGGCGCCCGATCCTGTCGCGGTTTGCGTCTGGCGTGCCACTCGCACTGATCCTCACAGGCATCGCCATTGGTTCAGCCCTGCCGGTGATCCTGCCAAGCGGCCCTGCCTTATTGGTATCCGCCGTGGTGTTTGGGCTGTCGGTGTTCATGGCACCCGGTGCAGTGACCAGTTTCACCCGCCAGAACCTGCCGCCGGAAAGCTGGGGCAGGGCGATCAGCCTCTTTACGGTGGTCTTTGCTGTTGCACAGACGGCTGGTCCTTACGGGGCCGGGCTGGTCGGTGATCTGACTGGCAACATCGGGATCAGCTTGCTGGTGGCCTCGGGTCTGTTGCTGTTGGGGGCAGCGATTGCGGCGTTGCAACGGCCTTTGACCTAGAATGATAGCAAGACCGAAAACACTTCACCAAGATTTCATAGGACAATGGTGTGTCTTTTGTTCCAGACTGTAAGGCAGGGAACCGGATGGTGGACATGCAGGACTGCGAGAGGGAACTGGCGCCGTTACTCTGTAGAGCCCTGAAAGGGGATCAGCGGGCTTATGCGCGCTTTCTGAAAGGCGTTACTGTGGTTCTTCGTGATACGATTGCAGCGCGGCACAACAGCCTTTCTGCGGAAGTTCAGGAGGATATGCTGCAAGAGGTGCTGTGAGAACGGCAGTGCAAAAGTTTGCCACGGAAGTGGCGTGATAATCTCGCTGCGGGCAACGTAAAATGTTGCCACTTTGGCCCTTTCTGGTTGCAGGGAGGGCGGGAGATTTTAGTCGT
>Ga0075109_1000601_pt1 | contig 24124 bp, 19 predicted proteins | sample AntAceMetag02UKD_FD_69798 | JGI IMG/M metagenome (GOLD analysis project Ga0075109, IMG submission 69798) | Saline lake microbial communities from Ace Lake, Antarctica - Antarctic Ace Lake Metagenome 02UKD | ecosystem: Environmental > Aquatic > Non-marine Saline and Alkaline > Saline | place...
AGTGGTTAATACTTCTATAAACTTGAAAAACAAAAAATCAAAAATTATTAGCATAGGTCAAAGTGATTTTAATCCTACTAACTCTACTGAATTTCGAGATTTGATTGAAGAAGCTGAATCTGAATCCAAAATTTGGGAAACAATAAATGAGCTACCAAACCAGTGCAAACGAATTTTTCTAATGAGTAGATTTGAAGATATTTCGAATGCAGAAATTGCACTCAAACTGGATATTTCAAAACGAACAGTTGAGACACAAATATCAAAAGCACTAAAATATTTAAGGAATAAACTACTAATATTCATTACCCTACTCTTTTAATCGAAAAAAATATCTCTGCACGATACGTGTTTTGAGTTCTTCATTTGTCATTATAATAAGACAAGCTAGTTAAAGCTTCGAAAAAACTATATAATCATGAATGAGGATATTGTACAACTAATTATTGCCGAACTGAAATGCTCCATTTCTGAAGCAGATAGAATTAAGCTGAATGCATGGGTCGAAGAAAAAAATACTCACAAAACAGAATATGAAAAAGTCAGAGCTGCTTGGAATCAGACCAGTAATATTGAGCATTTAATAAATATTGATACTGAAAAAGACTGGATACGTGTAAAAGATAAGATGCTCTCAAATAGAAAACTAAATTGGAGCCGATGGGCAATAGCCGCTTCAGTAGCTTTAATTTTTGGTATTTCCTCAACCTTTTATTATTCAACCTCAAAGGAAAATACTTCGACGGTAGCATTAACTGAATATTCAACTGGACAAAAACAAAAAACAGTCACACTGGAAGATGGGACTGAAGTGATTCTTAATTCAAATTCCAATTTAGAAATTCACAATGATTTTGGAAAAAAATCCAGAACAGTTGAACTGACTGGTGAAGCCTTTTTTGAAGTGGCTAAAAATCCGGATTTGCCATTTGTAGTTTTAACAAGTAACTCAACAACTAAAGTTCTTGGAACAGCCTTTAACATCAAAACCTCGGTACAATCCACAACTATTCAAGTTGAACATGGTAAAGTGTCCTTTATTGGTAGCAACAAAAACCTGATTCTAAAAAAAGAAATGTCAGCTCAATCTGATAAAAAAGGATTAATCAGCATTATTCAGCCAGATGTAAATAGATACGCTTGGAGGACAGGTATTTTGAAATTTGGAGACGAACCTATCTCTAAAGTCATTAAAACGCTGCAAGATTATTATGATGTTCCTATTTCTACTGAAGAAAATCTTTCAGATTATATGCTGACAGCCACCTTCGATAATATAAAAATTGAGCAGGCATTGGACCAAATATGTTTAATTCATCAATTGAGCTCTCAAAAAACAGCTCAAGGATTTATTCTCCAAAAGAAATAAGCGTTTTATGAAAAAAAATTCATTACTGATACTAATTGTTTTGTTTGCAACACTTACTTATGGACAAAACATGCTGAATTTTAGCTCTCAAAAAATTACGCTAAAGGAAGCATTTAATCAATTAGAAAAAACTGGATACAGTTTATCGTACGGAAACGGTTTTGATAAAGATCAAAACATTCAACTTCCAAAGAAGGAATTGAGTTCGAAAGATTTACTTTTTGAGATAAAACGTCAAACTTCATTGGATTTCAAAACCGATGGTAAATCCATTACTTTTTACCCTAAAGCTAATAGTAATAAATCATCGAAAACAGTTACGATATCTGGCAAGCTGCTAGATTCAAAAACAAAAGAGCCAATAATTGGTGCAACAATTTATAATGTTAATACCAAAACAGGCGTAACATCTGATATAGAAGGTAAGTTTAGTTTGAATGGCACATCTCCTTTAAACGTAAAAATTTCATATCTCGGCTTTAAAGACACGGTGATTACTACTTCTAAAAATACCTCAGTATCTATTTCAATGAAACCGTCCAGTTCTAAATTATCAGAAGTTGTTGTATCGGGTACAAAACCAAATGAAAACGTGACGTCCACAGAAGTAAGTGTAGAAAAACTAACTATTGAACAAATTGAAAAAATCCCAATAGTCATGGGAGAAACCGACATTTTCAAAACCATTCAAATGCTTCCCGGTATTAACAGTGTTGCTGAAGGCAGGGCAGGTTTCATTGTTCGAGGTGGAGGTCTTGACCAAAACTTAATTCTGATGGATGGAATGCCTTTGTATTATACTTCTCATCAAAGAGGGTTATACTCGGTGTTTAATTCTGCCGCAATTAGCGAAATGACGGTATACAAAGGAGGTGTTCCTGCTCGTTTTGGTGGTAGAAGTTCGGCTGTATTGGATGTTCGCATGACCAATGGTAATTTTGAAAAATATACCGGTGAAATAAGTTTGGGGCTTATCACTTCAAAATTTTCTCTGGGTGCTCCTATAATAAAGGATAAACTTTCAGTTTTTGTAGCAGGCCGAGGAACTCGCTGGGGTTTTGGGTATTTGTCTGACGAAATAACCAGAAATTCAACGGGCGAGGCTACTGGTGGCAAAGGAGCAGGCCCAAATGTTTCAAATGATAATCCAACTTTCTTTCAACCTGAAGAAAGGTGGTACGATTTTAATACCAAAATAATTTGGAAAGTAAACCCTAAAAATAGCATAACCTTTTCAGGATACTATGGAAAAGACTTCGCCTATACCGAAGCGGGACTTACCAATTGGGGAAATCAGGCAGGGCATTTAAAATGGAAACATACATTCAATGACAAACTTTTATCAAATACCTCTTTAATCGCAAGTCGGTACAACACGTTTGGTGATGGTGGAATTTACCAATTCAATTCGGAAATAGGCACGTATAGTTTCAGACAAGAATTTTCCTATTTCTCAACCAAGGGTTCTGCCTGGAGATTTGGTTTACAAAGCGAATATCAGGATTTTAATCACGGTTCGTTAGTAGATCAAACACAAGATGATGCAGGCAAATATATGCCACCTATGCAAGGGCTTGAAAGTGCTCTATATACGGAGTATGAAAAGACTTTCAAAAAAAAATTTGCGGTTCACTTAGGCCTGAGGCTTTCGGTGTATAATCGTTTAGGGCCTGGGCACACAACAGTTTACGATGAAGAATCCAATGAGGAAATAAGTCAGACAGAATTTTTAGGTCATAGCGATGTAATGGCGACCTATGTAAATCCTGAACCAAGAGCATCTATCACATATATTCTAAATAAAAAAAATTCTATCAAAGCATCCTATAACAGAAATGCTCAATACTTGAGGTTGATGACACTTGGCTCAGATATTACCTGGTACGACATCTGGATGCCTTCTACAGAAAACATTACTCCAATGTTGACCGACCAAGTTGCGGTTGGATATTTTAGAAATTTCTTCAACAACAAATTTGAATTTTCTACAGAAGCCTATTATAAACATCAAGATGGCGTGTCGGATTTTGAAGATGGTTTACATAATTATTTGATAAATAATCTTGAAGCCTATGTCGCACAAGGAACCGGCAAAGCCTATGGAATTGAATTTTCTATTGAAAAAGCCAAAGGTGATTTTACGGGTAGAATAAGCTACAATTTGGGCGAGGCGCTTACAACTATTGAGGTCATCAATCAAGGTCGCCCTTACAATAATATGTTTGACATTACGCACAGTTTGAATTCACAATTTAGCTACAATCCCTCTAAGGTTAGGGTTCTTAAAGATTTTACATTCTCACTAAACTTTGTATACTACACTGGTCGACCTGTAACTCTCCCAGAAAACTATTATTACATAGGCTCCACTGCCATGCCTTATTGGGAAGGCAGAAATCAATATCGATTACCTGATTATCACAGAATGGACATTGGTGTTAAATACGAACCTGAATATCTTTCTATTAAAACTAAAAATAATCGGAAAATACAGCCTAGTGTAAATATATCCCTATACAATATTTACAACCGAAGGAATATTCATACAATTGATATCGTAAATTCTGGAAGTGGAAAAGGAGGCGGTGAAACAGGCGGTGAAACAGGAACAAACCCATCAACTGTGTTCTCCACAAATGGTAGGAGTACCTTCGGTTTTGTTCCAAGTTTTCAATTTAATCTAAAGTTTTAAGCCATGAAAAGAGTATTAATAGCAATCGCAATTATATCAGTAATTAGTTCATGCAAAAAGGGACTGCAAGAAGAGTTCATTCCTATGGATTTGAATGTAAATGACATTGGCACAATCACAGTCATTAATGCAAAAATTGAAATGGAGGGCACTGCTTGGGTACAAGTATCCTATTCTGAAGATATAAATGCCGCATTTACTTCAAGTCCGAATTATGAAACAAACGCTATTATCCATATTAGTGATGGTAATGCAACAGAACAATTGACTTACTCTGACAAAGGAATATATATTGGAAAATCAATCTTAGGGCAAGTGGGCATTAACTACACCCTCACCTTGGATATAAATGGGGTGGCTTATTCCGCAACCTCCACAATGTTCCCTCCAGCCACTCTGAGAGATATAACTTTAACACCTTATCCGAATGAAGGAGCTACTTCAACTGGTAAAGGAGGCTCAAGTAGTGGTAAAGGAGGCTCAAACTATACCTGTTATAATGAAAATTGGGTAGTCAATGATCCATCAGCAACACGTAACAGATACTTATTTGAATTGTGGGAAAATGGGACACATAGTTCGCAGTTTGACTGGGCTATAGATGATAATCGAGTTGTAAATGCCAATGAGGGATTGTCTTTGTTTAATCCAATCCGAGATGTCTGTGATAATGTAACGAATGTTTTTCGGGTGGCTGAAATTGATAAATCCACTTATGATTATTTTAATATGTATGAAAAGATTAATGGAGGAATAGCAAGTGCCGGTGATCAAACCCCATATAACCCAACTTCAAGTTTTGGTTCAGGTACAATTGGGAATTTCAGAGCTGTGGCATTCTCATCTTATATATTAACATTTGTAGATACAACTGACACTAGTGGCAGTGATGGCTGGAAAAATGTAAATACTATCTCTGGGGTAGGAGAAATAACCATTACCTGGGACAACTACGATGGTGCTGATGGATACGTCATTCTTTGGAAAAATGAACCCGGAATAACTGGTGACAAGAACTCAAGCGAAAATTCAATTTCAGACGATAAAAATAATCCAGTGCAATCTCCTTATCTTCATACAGGCTTAGATAAAAATTTAACTTATTACTATAAAGTGATGGCATTATCAAAAAATGGAAATCCTTTGTCTGAAGAAGTAAGTGCCAAGCCCGATTAAGTTTGAAAATACATCAGAAATATACACGTATGAGTCGGTACTTCATCAAGATGTTGCTCATATGCTCGTGCTTCTCACTGAATGCTCAAGACTGGACCAAGTCATTCACAGCCGGAGGTTACGATTCAAACAAAAAATTACTAGGTGGCTCAGAAGTCTTACAGCTTGTTAGTCATAAAAAAAAGCTCTTTGCTTCGCTCGGATATTGGCAAGATGCCAATAACATTTGGTATGGTGGTTCTAATAACACCATTGGTTGGGGCCAAATAAATCGATTGGATAATTCTTCCGCAAATTGGGAAGAAGATTTATTCATGGGAGCAAGTATTCTTCGACCTGAAATTCTTAAACAGATCATATTCACAAAAGATCAATTTGGTGGTCCGTTAACATCTCCTGACACTGTTTTAATTTCAGCTGGCTACTCCCCTAATTATATAACAAGAAATGTAACTGTAAAAAGTTTCGCGAGAAATGATTTGAATGGCACCTGGGGAGAAAGTCAAATAGTTCAGGGAAATTTCCCTGCGGGGGAAAACTATTCCATAAGAGATATTGAAATATATGTTGACCAACAAACGGGATTAGAATATGTGTTTGCTACTGTTGGAACTCAAGGAATATATAAAGGGAAATATAATCCTTCAAATCCGGGAAAAATCGATTGGATTTCAACAGCGGAATTTGGTCCATTAAGCATTAGATCTTTAGGAATTGAAGTAGCAAATGGGGCTCTCTACTTTTCATCTGGAAGTAAACTCTTTAGACGCATTGACGGGGTTTCACCAAGCTATGTAATAGACCATGATTTTAGTGACCTTGGAGCTAAAATCAACTCTGCTGTGGGCGGAATTAGAGGGTTAACAACTATCGATGACCCAAGTGGAACAGATGAAGCTCTACTGTTGATGTGGTGTCCAAATGGTCAATCACAGGGAACTATTTACAGGCTCGAGCCAGATGGCAGGGGCGGTTTTAATCGTGTTTATGAAACTAAATTGTCCCAATTGATTGAGAGCTTTTTAACCGGTTCCAAGGCAAATTATGTTCTTGGAGCATACAATGAATTTTACGAATATATCGATCCTATAAGTAACGATACTATGCACCTTGTAGGGTTCGAAGCAGATATAGCTGGAGGCGGTCATCCAACATGGAACGGCTACTATAGAGGTGGGTTATTTGCTAAGCGAGATTTACGGGGTCAGTATTCAATAGAAGAAATAAATGGATCCATCCGCACCAATGATACTGCTTTGGTTGCTAACAGATGCTACGTATCATCTCCTTTTCCAGATGAAAGCGCTCTTTATTTTGGTGGTTTCGACCCTAATAGTAATTCTTCTACAAACATGGCTTGGGTATTTAAGAAAGACTATCAAGTTAGTGCTATAGATGATCTGCCTAATGCTGAATCCAATTTTGTAATCTATCCAAATCCCGTCGTCAATCACCTTACTGTAGAAAGTAAAATTCTTGGAGACTATGAATTCAGTATTAATAGTCTCCTAGGAGAGAAAGTTATATTTGGAAAGTTAATTGAGCAATTTGAAGTTATTGATATTTCAGCTCTACCTCCAAATGTTTACATTCTTAGAGTTGGCAATAAGTCGGTTAAACTTATCAAAACAGACTAATGTGCATAACATAACCTAAACTGCAATGAAACGCAGTTTAGCTAAACCGTTGTGCACAAGCAAAAAAAACACTGCGCAAATGATCGAAACCAGAAAGTTTATTGAAAATATCACTCCAATGAATGATTCTGATTGGCAATTATTCTCTTCAAAATTAGAGCAGGTAAAGCTCAAAAAACATTCTATTTTATTAAAAATTGGAAAGATTGAGAACCATTTGTCATTTATAACAAAAGGAATAGTCCGATTATATGTTCCTAAGGAAGAGTCCGATTTAACTTTTGGTTTTTTATTCGCAAATGAATTTGTAACAGGTTATGATTCATTTTTAACGCAAACCCCTTCTGAATACCAAATTGAAACGTTGACAGAAACCATTTTATGGAAAATTTCTTATAAAGACTTGCAAGAAGTCTATGAAAGAACCGGTAGCGGAAATATTATTGGACGCAAAATGGCTGAAAATATGTTTTTAATAAAATCAAAGAGAGAACTTTCCCTATTAAGTAAAACAGCAGAAGAACGATATTTGGATTTATTCTCTGACCGTCCAAAATTATTACAACAAATCCCTTTGAAATATATTGCTTCATATATTGGTGTTACTCCCCAAGCATTAAGCAGAATAAGAAGGCGCATTACTTAACTTGGGTTCATTGTTTTTACTCAAGTGTTTTCTGAACTTTGTATTTCAATAATTCAGAAAAATATGAAACCATTAATTGTACTTTTATTAAGTTTTACTATCTCTATTTTCGTTATTAAGATCATCAAAAAGGAATTTGATGTTGCCCTATCAGCAAGAATAGCAATGTCAATAATGCTTTTATTTACGGCTATTGGACATTTTGCCTTTACAAAAGGAATGTCAATGATGATACCTAAATTTATTCCTTTTAAAGAAAGTTTTGTTTACCTAACTGGAATATTTGAAATACTATTAGCAATAGGTTTATTAATTTCTAAACTTAAAACCGTATCTGGATGGGTACTTATTATTTTTCTGCTGTTAATGTTACCTGCTAATATATATGCTTCTGTGAATAATGTAAATCTTCAAAAAGGAACATTTGATGGTAACGGTTTGATATATTTATGGTTTAGAATCCCTTTACAAGTACTTTTTATTATTTGGGTATATCTTAGTACAATCCGAATACAATTGTAAAAGAAGAAAGCCAGTGGCTAACAATGTATAAACGGCATTAAAACGCAGTTTAGCCAGCCGTTGGCAGTAATCTGAACATAATTAATTTCGAAAAAAGTTGAATAAAATAATATTAGATTTTGTAATTGTAACCAGTGGAGCAATAGGATATTTTATAAGTATATCTTTAATCACTACTTCTTTTTATAAGAATCGTGCAAATAATTACCTATCCATTTCATTATTCTTGCTAACCAGCACAACCCTATTAGGATGGCATGATCCTGAAGAGGGAATTTTCGGACTCTTGCACAGTATCATGTGGGAATTTCTGGTTGCAGTTACCTTGTTTACATATTTTCTAGTTCAAATTCAGCATAAGCACCTTAAAAAGAATTGGTATAAATGGCTTTACTTCCCTTTTTTTAGCACTTTGATTATTGAGGTTTTTCTTCATTTAGATTTTAATTTTAACCTTTATAATTCTTCTTTTGAAGAGGAAGGGTATGCTGTTCAGTTATTTTATAGTCTTGAGGATGGCTTATCATTTTTATATAATGTTGTTTTAATTTTTTGGGGAAGAAATTTAATAAAACGTTCTAATGATATTTCAGAAGGAAAAAGACGTTGGTTGTTAAAATTAAATCTATTTCTTATATGCATCATTGCGATTTGGCTTTTGTCTAATTTAGAAGATGATTTATTCGATTCAGAATATGCTATAAATTTTCTATGGATAATACTTTCCTTTTTATCATGGTGGATATTATATTACGGAGTATTCAAATTACAGATAGTCGTTCAAAAAGACGAAATACACCAATATTTAACATCAATAGGAGCAAATAGCGCTCAGACAAAAAAGAGAATAAACAAAGCCACTACTTCTAAGATTATTACTGAGTTATATGCATTAATGGATGAGGAGAAATTATACAAAAACCCTCTTTTAAACAGATTAGATTTAGCAACTCGGTTAGGAACTAGTGAAGGATATTTGTCTCAAGTTATAAATCAGGAAATCAATAAAAGTATAATTCAGTTTGTAAATGAATATCGAATTGAGGCTGCTAAAGAGCTATTGAATAATCCTGTATTTAATAAATATTCTGTTGAAGCCATTGGTATGGAAGTTGGTTTCAAATCTAAAAGTGCATTCTATAGCACTTTCAATACCAATACAGGAATATCTCCAGGAGCCTTCAGTAAGCTTCAAAAAACGTCCTAATTCGTATATTTCTATTGTTTCAGGACTTCTACAATCCTAAAATCACCTTTTATCTTTTTTGATACCCATACTTTTGCTGCAGTAAAAAAATACTGTGAAAACAATAAAATATTCTACACTGATTCTAATTTTAATAATATCTAGTTGCTCGAAAGACGACGACGATTCTATTCTAGGATCAATTACTGGTTCAAATAATACAGTAACAATATCGAGAGAATTACCTGCTTTTAATAAAATTCATATTGAAGGTGATTTGACAATAAATATCCAGCAAGATTCCACACAAGAAGTTGCAATAAATGTAAATGACAATCTTCAGGATATTATAATAACTAATGTTGACAACAATACTTTATTTGTTTCTCTTAGAAATGGTTCTTATAAGAATACAACGTTCGAACTAAATATCCAGATGCCCTTTTTACAGGAGTTTCAAATGAATGATGATACTCAAGGAAAAATAGATTTTGTCCTTGATCAACTTGATATAAAAATAAACAACTCATCACAGCTGGAGTTAATAGGTTCCTCTGAATCCCTAAATATAAACCTTGGAGACGATAGTAGAATAGATGGTTTTTTGTTTGCTACTAAATCTTTAGGTGCTAATTTACAAGATGATTCTGAATTAAGTATTTCCTGTAATAGTGAATTAAACGGTAGTGTAAGTGATGAGTCAATACTTCGCTACAAAGGAAGCCCCGTAATAAATGCAACGACCTCGGTTAGTGGTGAAATTATTAATGCAAATTAATTACTAGCATAAATAAGTAAAAAAATACTATGAAAACAATAAAATACTTTCTCCTAATATTAATAGTTGCCCTAACTTATTCTAAAGTATACTCCCAAAAAGATAGTGCGATACAAAATAGTATTACTATTTCCACTGGGTTGAATCAAGGATATTTTAAAGATTTAAATTTTTCGCCTTTAAAATACTCCATTTCTGGTGTAAATTATGGAATTACTTACTCGAGAATAAATAACAAAAGTATTTTTTTTACTTGTATAGATTTTAATAACAATACGATAAATACAATTCAACAAACAGTTTTTCCCAAATCTAAATATATTCAAGGAAAAGTAAAAATAGCTTACCTTAGAAAGGTAAATAAAATCTCAAAAAAAGTTGATTTTTTTCTTGGTGGTCAATATCAATCAAATATTGATTTTATAGATTTTCTAGAAGAATCTACTTCATTTCTAGTAGCTCACAGTCTTGGTATTTCTTTTTATGGGGAATTTCATTTTAATAATAAACATGCTATAAATGCTTCTATTTCTTTACCCTTATTTACACTAATGGTTAGGCCTCCTTATTCAGGTTTTGATGAAGAATTAGATGAAAATACAGAAAAACCATTACGATTAATCACAGATGGGTATTTTACTTCAGTAAATAACTATGTGTCTCCAAGTTTTTCAATTCAATATGAATATAATCTAACCAAGCGTTTTTCAATATCGGGAGAATATCAAATGAATTATCAAAATCAGAGCAAGAATGATAGGTTTATAACTTATCAAAACCAAATACGAATAGGGCTAAGCTATAAATTTTAAACAATGAAAAATAACAAATACACTCTTATCACATTATTATTTAGCATCATATTACTAAATTCTTGTGAAAAAACGATTTTAGGAGAAGATGAAATAAACTCTCCTGAGAATAATTTCGAACTCTTATGGAATGACTTCAATGTACATTACGCACTTTTTGGAGTTAAAAATATTAATTGGCAAGATGCTTATAACAGATACAGGCCACAAGTAAACCCGAACACTTCTAATGTGGAACTTTGGGACATTACTTCTAATATGCTTGATTTATTAAATGATGGACACACTACATTAATAGACGTCAAAAAGAATTTAAAGATGGAATCAGGTGATTCGCTTAATGTTATAGCGGAAAGTGAATTTGATTTTAACTTATTAAAAACCAAATATCTAGATTATTTAACAAATTCTTCTGAACCAGATATCTCGTTCGGTAAATTAAAAAATAAAGATATTGGTTATGTTCATTTATATGGTGTCGAAGGTGACAACCCTGAAATTATTGACAACATAATTCAACAATTAAAACAGCATAAAGCTATAGTAGTAGACATAAGAAACAATGGTGGTGGTAATGATGATTATGCTCATAGAGTTGCAGGTGCTTTTGCAGATGGAGCGCATTTTATTTATACTGTACAGTCAAAAAATGGAACAGGTATTGATGATTTTGATGCTAAAACTAAATGGTTTACAAAACCAGAAGGAACAGAACAATTTTTAAAACCAGTAATTTTACTAACTGATAGAGTTACAGCAAGTGGAGCAGAAATATTTACCCTAAATATGAAAGCATTTAATCATATTACCGTTATTGGAGACACAACAGCTGGAGACCACTCAGACCAAAGTGATTTAAGGTTTCTTCCAAACGGATGGGTTTATACCTATTCACCACAATTGTATTTAATGCCAAACGGAGAAAGTTTAGAAGGGATTGGGATTTCACCTGATGTATATATAAAAAACACAGAAACCTCAATTAACAGCAACATTGACTTAGTTATTGAGAAAGCTATTAATTATCTCTTCATAGAGTACAATATTGAATAAAACGTTTGCTAACAACTAAGCATTCGGAGCGGCGATAGCCCAGCGCTGAAGGCTAGGTTGACTAATCCTATTCACTCTCTCAAAGTCATCCATACTGAAGACTCTGAGGATGCAATATGCTAACTCAAAACAACTGCTGTTCAGAGTTTCTTTAAAGAAAACTCTGAGGATTACTAAGCTTGACAATTTGTGGAGATAATACCACTAGAAATAGGATGAAAGTTTTTATTTCAAATTCCGATTGGAAGCTAAATATTGCAACGTTTCTCTAATCGAGTACCCTTTTAAAAATTGGGGTTAGAATTACTATTTCACATATAGAAATTATATATCGTTGCCAAGAGTGTTTAATCTGTAATTTCGCCGCTCTATTAGAAAAACACCCCAATGAAACGTATTAATCAATACAAAAAATTGTTCCATGTTGAACAAGAAATAGAATTGCCTGCCTTAAAAAAAACATATAGAAACTTAGTTAAAGAATGGCATCCAGATAAGTTTCAAGAAGGAGATGAAAAAGCTGCTGTAGCAGAAGTAATGAGTCGTCAGGTAATTGATGGTTACCACTTTTTAATCAGTATTGCTCCAGAAACAAAGGCAAAATATTTAGAAGAATATACTAAAACAAGCATAGTTTCTGGCATTTCTGATTTTCAACACAAAGGTTTGTTGTTAGAAATCACTTTTGCTGATGGAACAACTTACGAGTACTTTGGTGTTCCGAAAACAGTTTTTCAAAAGTTCGTTAACTCAGATAAGCGCATGCGCTTTGCTAAAAGAAACATCTTTAATTCATACACCTACCGCAAATCTAAAAAAGGTACTGAAGAGTAATTTCTTTTATTTAAAACATTTCATTCGCTCAGGGTTATCCCTTTATGGAGCTTATGAGCATGCAACACGCTATCTCAAATCAACTGCTGTTCAGAGTTTCTTTAAAAGACACCGCTGAGGGGGATTCCTAATACATTTCTTAAATCTGCTGTTCGTACTTTTTGAGTTCCATCTTCGATATGTAATACCTTGGGGGGTAATTAAAATGTAAACTTGGATAACTATGTAAAAAGCATTAAAACGACTTTTTATACTAACCTTTAACGCATATAGCACCCATGACGAAAGGACAGGAATTATTTTTAGAGTTAGCGACCATTAAAGGATTGCCTTATGACCAAATTACAGAAGAAACGAAATGGCCTCGATCAAAGTTTTCTCCTTGGTGGAACGAATTAAAAGTAAAGAGAGAAGAACCAGCTGCTATTAGAAAAATATGGCGGAAGAAGTGCTAAAACACAGATTTTCATTTATTTCGCAAATGGTATTTAGAAACTAAACGAAAATGCACCTATTGTGGGATTTCTGAAGAGGAGATTGATAAATTAATTAAAGGAAAAAAGATTTTCACTAAAAGACTTACAACCAGAGGAATAAAGCTCGAAATAGAACGACTAAAACCAAACGAAAGCTACAATAAGTTAGAGAATCTAGCTTTCTCTTGTTATTGGTGTAACAATGCCAAAACTGATGAATTTACGTTTGACGAGTTTCAGAAATTTGGAAAAGTAATGTCCGAGATTTGGAAAAATAGGATGAAAGAATTATGATAATCGACTCAGAAACCAACACGCTTTTCATATCCCCTTTGCTTGAAACTATGTACCTCGAGTTTTATATTCATTTTACTACGGTATAAAAACACTACTCAATCAACTTTGATTATTTGCCCAACACAAAAGATGCTTGGTGTGTTGACTATATGCCTTTTCAGGTTAGTGAAAAAGAGTTTGTTAAGTTTAGATATTACACGCAATATTTATGAACTAAAAAACACATAAAATCTATCAGTAATGTTTATGGTATTTGTGAGGCAATCAACTGTAAAGTAAAAATTTCAGACCTAATTATTGACGGTGGAAATATAACTCGTTGGAAAAACGAAGTGATTATGACAACAAGGGCTTTGACTGAAAATCCAAGCTATTCTATTTCAGAATTAGCTGAATTGATAAAGTCTTTGTTTCAAGTAGACCGAGTATTATTTATTCCTGAACAGCCTTCAGACTTTACTGGTCATAGTGCTGGAATGGTTCGTTTTATTTATAAGAAAACTGTTTTGATGAATGACTATTCAGAAGAACCTGAAAAAGGCTTTTATAATAGCCTCAAGGCATCACTGCACAATGCTGGACTTGAAGCAATAGTCTTATCGACTAAAATGTACAAGAACAAGACATTGCAAGATGCTGGAGGCGACAACATTAATTATCTGCAAATGGAATCACATATTTTCCTTCCTGTTTTTAATCAAAAGGAAGGTGAAATTGTAATTAGAATCTTTGAAAAGGAATTTACCGAACATGAAATCGTACCAGTTTTAAGTTCCGATTTGGCGAAAGACGGAGGAATAATCAATTGTGTCACTTGGAATATAAGAGACTAACTACATTTGCTAAAAGCCAATACAAGGAAAATGCTAGGTTAGCGCAAATTTGAAACTGTGTGTCACGAACGAAGCAAAGAATGAATACTGAAGTTAAACTCTTGAACTCCGCACTTTCTTTAGTTGCGGAACGTTATGCAACATAAACCAGAACAATGAGATACATAATAATTATAATCAGCTTTTTACTTTTTTCCTGTGAAACGACCAGGAATAAATCTGATAATTCGAACGACGATTCAATTGCATTCGAGGTGAAATATTTTGGTGCTTTGAAAAACATGATGCACAAAGGTGACATCTCGGCTCAAGCTGATCTGTCAGACTTTGAAAATATCAAACATCTATATGCTATTGGTGCTCTTCAAAACCTCAAGGGTGAAATTCAAATAATTAATAGTGCTTCGTATAATACAACGGTATTGGATAGTGCAATTAGTTTTGATAAGTCATTCGATAAAAAAGCAACATTATTCGTATATGCAATAGTTGAGAAGTGGAATACCTTTAAGATTCCTGAGGGTATAAAAACATACGAGCAACTTGAAAAACATATCTCTTCCATCGCTAAAAAAAATGGCGTAAATGTCAATGAACCATTCCCTTTCATGATTAATGGGACAATTAATTCATTTGACTGGCATGTCATTAATTGGAAAGATGGGGATACTGTGCATACACATGAGAAGCATGTTAACTCAGGATTGCACGGAACAATAGAAAATAGAGCGGTTGAATTACTTGGTTTTTACTCTGATTCGCACCACGCAATTTTCACACATCACACAACTAATATGCATATCCATGTAAAAACTAGTGATAATGAAATTGCCGGGCATGTTGACGGTTTGACATTGGGAAAAGAAATGACTTTGAAACTACCTATTGTTAAATAATAAGATCGCACAACAAAACCTGAAAAACAGAGCCATACTGCGGTTCGCTTTCGCTTATTTTTATCCAAACCATTATAGGCTACTCCGAGAATAGTTTGTCTTTCACATTTTATTAGTAATGCTGATCAAGACTGTTTGATATGAATTCATGAACATCAAATCACTTTCACTATCATTTTTTAATGTATTTGATTGTCAAAGCATCTTGAACTAAATCAATGCACATTAAACTAGTTTGACTCTCATATTGTTTATTGTTTTCGGATTCCCCCAAATAATACCAGTACGTAAATTGATTGCGTTCAGAGACTCTTGCTTTGTAGAAAAATAAGAGCAATGAACATACTAGAATTCGCGGAGAAATACCCCAATGAAGAGAGCTGTAAATCGGATTTCAAGCAAAGAAGAGAACAAGAAGGAGTAAAATGTAAAAAATGCGGATCTACAAAGCAATATTGGCTGCATGCTAAGTGTCAATGGAAGTGCAGAATCTGTGAAATTAGAACCACTCTACGCAGTGGAAGCATAACCATAAGATCAAGGATATTATTAGTCGACTAGATTAATATATTTGTTATTTGTATAGAAGAAATAAGCGGCCCGTTTCGCTTATTCGGATGTTACATACCAGCAGTTAAGCACAAAAAAAAATAGACGATTAGATGACCGAACAAAAAGCAAAACTCGAACAACAACTCTGGAACATTGCCAACACCCTTCGTGGTAAAATGGATGCCGATGATTTCCGAGATTATATACTAGGATTCATTTTCTATAAGTACCTCAGTAAAAAGATGGAACTGTATGCCGATAAAGCATTAGTAACAGATAAAATAACCTTTGCAGAAGTAGAAGGCCATGCCCAAGAAGCAGAACTTTTAGAAGCCCTTAGAGATGCAGCTTTAGACAAGCTAGGCTACTTTTTAGCACCATCAGAGCTATTCTCAGAACTAGCCAGAAGAGGAAACGCAGGAGGGAAGAATAACTTTATACTAGGAGACCTAGCCAAAGTGCTCACTCATATTGAGCAGAGCACCATGGGTTCCGAAAGTGAAGAAGACTTTGGTAACCTGTTCGAAGATCTGGATTTAACCAGTAGCAAATTGGGTAAATCAGAAAACGACAAAAACGAACTCATTGTAAAAGTGCTCTCACATTTAGATGAAATTGATTTCGATATAGAAAACACCGACAGCGATGTATTGGGCGATGCCTACGAATACTTGATTGGACAATTTGCCAGTGGAGCAGGGAAGAAGGCAGGAGAGTTTTATACCCCACAACAAGTGTCTAATGTGCTTGCACAATTAGTAACCGTTGGTAAAGACAAACTAAAATCGGTGTACGATCCTACCTGTGGTTCAGGTTCCTTGTTATTGCGTGTGGCCAAACAAGTAAAAGAAGTAAGCGCGTTTTATGGGCAAGAAATGAACCCAACTACGTATAACTTGTGCCGAATGAACCTGATTATGCACGACGTGCATTACAAACGTTTCGACATAAAAAATGAAGATACTTTAGAAAAACCACAGCACGAAGACCTGCGTTTTGAGGCCATAGTAGCCAATCCGCCATTCTCGGCCAATTGGAGTGCTAGCCCATTGTTTCTGAGTGACGATCGTTTTTCTGCTTACGGAAAACTAGCACCAAGTTCAAAAGCCGACTTTGCCTTTGTGCAACATATGGTGCATCAGCTAGCCGATAACGGAACCATGGCTTTAGTACTGCCACACGGAGCACTATTCAGAGGAGGAGCCGAAGGACACATCCGCAAGTACCTCATAGAAGACCGCAACTACCTGGACGCCGTAATTGGTTTGCCAGCCAATATCTTTTACGGAACCAGTATTCCTACCTGTATTTTGGTAATGAAGAAAGTGCGGTCCGAGGCGGACAGCCTATTATTTATTGATTCGAGCCAGCATTTTGAAAAGATAAAAACTCAAAACTACTTGCGTGAGGAAGACATCAATAAAATAATAGACACCTACAAACTATATACAAACGGTGCACTGAGCGAAGCCGAAGTGGACAAATACAGCCATGTAGCCAATCTGAAAGAAGTAGCAGAAAACGACTATAACCTAAACATACCTCGTTATGTTGATACCTTCGAAGAAGAAGAACCCGTAGACTTGGCAACCGTTTCTAGCGAATTGAAAGCCATAGATACAGCCATGGCTGCTGCCGATGCCACCATAGCCGATTACTGTAAGCAATTAGGGATAGATACCCCCTTTTAAAGTCTTGAACCATGATTGCTAAGGATGAATAGATTACTTGATTAAATGGAGCATAAAGAATTAACACATGAGATAATAGGAGCAGCTATGGAGGTGCATTCCATATTGGGGAATGGCTTTCAGGAAGTAATCTATCAACGTGCTTTGGCAATTGAGTTTGATAAAAGAAATATATCCTACAGTAGAGAGCATGAGATGGCCATACAATACAAGTGGGAAGACATTGGAACAAGGAGAGTAGATTTTTTCGTAGATGAAACGATAATGGTAGAAATTAAAGCAATTATAAATTTAGAGGATGTGCATTTAGCACAAGCCATGAATTATGTTGAAGCCTACCATTTAGATATTGGTCTTTTAATCAATTTCGGAGCAAAATCCTTACAGTTTAAACGAGTACATAACAATAACAACAAAAGGTAAATACATGAATCAGGTAGTTAAACAAGCAACCAATCAAGGAATCAAGCGAATCCAATAAATCATGGTTCAGACAATTAAACAGATGAGTACCGCAATAAAACATATCAAAACCGAAAAACAACTCGTTCCTGTATTACGATTCAAAGAATTTGACGGTGATTGGAATAATGAAGCAGTAGGAAATCATTTTGATTTGATGTCAGGGTTTGCCTTTAAAAGTGAGGATATTTCTGAAGATTCAACTGGTGTACCAATATTAAGAGGTATAAATATAACTGAAGGTTATATTAGACATAGTGAAAAGATTGATAGGTATTTTTTAGGTGATACTTCTAAGTTAGAAAGGTTAAGAGTTAAAGTTGGAGACTTAGTTCTTGGAATGGACGGCTCAAAAGTTGGTAAAAATTCAGCTTTAGTAACAGAAAAAGACGCTGACTCTCTTTTAATACAAAGGGTTGCTAGACTTAGAGAGAAAAAAGATTCGTGTTTATCTTTTGTTTATAGTCATATAAATTCGATTAGGTTTCATAAATATGTAGATGTTGTAAATACTAGTTCGGGTATACCTCATATTAGTTCAAAGCAGATTAATGATTTTAAAATATACTTTCCGAAGTCCCTCCCCGAACAACAAAAAATAGCCTCCTTTTTAAGTGCGGTAGATGAAAAAATACAGCAGCTCACCAAAAAGAAGGAACTCCTAGAGCAATACAAAAAAGGCGTAATGCAACAACTCTTCTCTGGCCAGCTCCGCTTCAAAGACGAAAACGGAAAGGATTATCCAGATTGGGAGGAGAAACGATTGGATGCGATGATTTCAAAGTTTGTTGTACCAATGAGGGATAAGCCTAAAGAACTTAAAGGTGAAATACCATGGTGCCGTATAGAAGATTTTAATGGGAAATATTTAAGTAGCTCAAAATCTGGTCAAGGTGTAAGTGTAGAAACGGTAAAAGAGATGAATTTAAAAGTTTATCCGATAGGTACATTGCTAGTTTCATGTAGTGCTAACCTAGGTTTTTGTGCAATTACAGAAGTTGAATTAATTACAAATCAGACGTTTATTGGTTTAGTACCAGACAACAAAAAAGCCGATGTCCTTTATCTACTTTATGTAATGAGAATGATGGCTAGACAATTAAACACTCTTTCAAGCGGTACAACAATTTCATATTTATCTAGACAACAATTTGAGAAATTTAAAGTGCCATATCCTTCTCTAAAAGAACAACAAAAAATCGCTACTTACTTATCTAGTATCGATACCAAAATAGAAAGTGTAACTAATCAAATAACCCAAACTCAAACCTTTAAAAAAGGGTTGTTGCAGCAAATGTTTGTTTAAATAGTAAAGAATAGCAGTAGAAAAAAAAGATAAAAAATACGCTAAAGAGTATGGAATTAAAAAATAGTATTACATTTGTACTAACAGTACTCGCCACGCTACCCGTCAGATCAGCGTCCCAGGGCGGGTCTTTTGCTTTCTATACCTTTCGTTTTCTTTCAATTTTCGCTTCTTTATGAGATATTTAAAAGAAGCATATACTATTGATCAACATATTGAACAGCTTATAAAAAGAGGTTTAATAATAGATGATATTGATTTTGCTAGACACTACTTAACTCATGTTAGTTACTATAGGTTGGCTGGTTATTGGTGGCCAATGCAGGAAGATAAAATTGAACACATTTTTAAGCCGAAAAGCTCTTTTAAAGATGTAATTCACTTATACAATTTCGATAGGGAGTTAAGAGTACTCTTATTTGATGTTATTGAAAAAATTGAAATAAGCTTAAGAACAAAACTAATATATCATCTCTCGCATGAGTTTGATCCGTGGTGGTTTCAGAATCATGAATTATTTATAGACTCACAAGCTCTAGTTAAGACACTTTCTTCAATAGAAGAAGAGGTTGCCAGATCCAAGGATGCATTTATAAAAGATCACAAAAAAAGATATAAGGATGATAAGCGTTTTCCTCCTGCATGGAAAACCTTGGAAATGACAAGTTTTGGTTCTTTATCTAAACTATATGGGAATTTGAGAAATGATTTATTATCAAAAGATTCTATCGCAAAAGAATTTGGTGCGGTAAACCATACTTATTTACCAAGCTGGTTGCAATCAATAGCTCAGATCCGTAACTATTGCGCTCACCACAGTAGATTATGGAACAAAAATTTACCAGGGTCACCTAAAATCTTATCGAAACCACCATTACCATGGGTAGGTGACGTGCCAAAGAATACACAGCAACTATATTTACATCTCTGTATAATGCGATATATGTTAAATATTATTGTGCCAGATAATTCCTTTAGTAGTAAATTACAAGAACTATTAAAAAAGTACCCCAACATAGATCCCAATGCACTTGGTTTAAAACCTAATTGGGAAAACGAACCTCTTTGGAAATGACACATCAATCAGAAGCTACATCAGAAAATAACTTAACCCAAACCTTTAAAAAAGGGCTGTTGCAGCAACTATTTGTATGATGGTACAATCTAATACTTACCCGTTTTTCCAATATAAGGCTAATAATTACCTGTTTTTTTGCTCCTCTACCCACTTTTCCAAAAAAGTCATAATAACCCATTTTTCACCAAAAACAACATTAATTAATCGTTTTTCACCTAAGTTAAGTATTTTTCACCTATCTTGCATTAAGTAATATTTACCAAAACGTATGTTAATTAATCATTTTTCACTTGAATTAAGCGTTTTTCACGGAAGAAATGTGCCTAAGGAAGGAGCTATAGTTGGGTACGGAGCAATCATTGAAGCGTATAAATTACCCGTTCCTATTCCTCAGCAACTTGCATTTGTCAGTAAAAAAAAGCGTCAGTCAGAAACAGAAGAATGGAAAGTTTATTCCTCACGCTACCTCCCAGAAGAAACTTTATACAAACAGTTAGTTTTTGCATTTAAGTACGAAGGTGTCAACCTATTGTTACTAAAAAAACTGTTTGAAATACTAAATCCATCCGAAGTAGAGGTAATGCTTCAACAAGAGTCGCAAGGGCAGTATAGCCGAAGAATTTGGTTTCTATATGAATGGTTAATGGACACTAAGTTAGATCTTCCTGATTTAAAAACTGGAAATTTAGTTTCGTTGCTAGATGAAAAACTACAATACGCCATTAAAGGGGTAAGTTCTCCTAGGCACAAAATAATTAACAACCTTCCCGGAACGCTAAATTATTGTCCACTAATCCGAAAAACCGAAAAGATTGAAAAATATATTCAATCGGATATTCGGAAACAAAAGAGCTCCTATCTAAATAGGGTGAGTAAAGATCTATTACAAAGAGCATCAGCTTATCTATTATTAAAAGACTCAAAAGCATCATACACCATAGAGGGCGAAAAGCCACGTAGCAATCGAGCCGCCAGATGGGGGAAAGCGATCGGGCAAGCAGGCATAAATGAATTGGACATTAGCGAGCTCAATCGCCTTCAACAAATCGTGATAGAAAATGCTCGATTCACAACAATGGGAATTAGAGAACAACAAGGATTTGTTGGTGATCGGGACGAATTAAGTCAAGAGCCAATTCCTGATCATATATCAGCTCGATTTGAAGATCTCCTTCAATTGATGGAAGGGTGGAAAAGCACAAAGAAGTTGTTAATGGAGCAAGAAATGGACCCGGTATTAGTGGCCGCAGAAATTGCTTTTGGATTTGTATTTATTCATCCATTTGTAGATGGAAATGGGCGTCTTCACAGATATATCATTCACCATGTATTAGCTAAAATGAATTATACACAGCAAGGAATGATATTTCCAGTTTCCGCGTCTATTTTAGATCATAAAAAAGACTATCAAGAAGTTCTGGAACATTATTCACATCCAATTTTGGAACATATAAATTGGGAAGCAACTCCTGATAATAATGTTGAAGTACTTAATGAAACAATTGATTATTACCGTTACTTTGACGCGACCTTGCCAGCAGAGTTCTTGTATGATTGCGTGCAAGATACCATTGAGAATATCATTCCAACCGAAGTCCAATATTTAGAACGCTATGAAGAATTCAAACGACTCATAGATGATGACTATGAAATGCCAGACAAGCTTATTTCATTACTAGTGAGCTATCTGAGGAAAGGCGATGGTAAATTATCTAAACGTGCCTTAAAAAAGGAGTTTTCAGAATTAGAAGACAATGAGGCACAGGATATAGAGACAAAATTTAAAGAAATATTTGAAATAGAAGAATGACAACCCAATCCGAAGCCATATTAGAAAACAACTTAATTAAGCAATTGATTAAGCTAGGCTACTCATCCGCCAAAGTAATGGATGGTGATGCTTTAGTTTCTAATTTAAAAACACAATTAGAAGCCTTTAACAAAACTACTTATACCGATAAAGAGTTTGACGGCATACTCAATCATTTAGCAAAAGGCAATGTTTTTCAAAAGGCCAAAACATTAAGAGATCGCTTCAGTTTCACCCAAGAAAATGGAGAAATAGCTTACGTTCGCTTTTTCGATTCAGAAAATTGGAGTAACAACCTGTTTCAAGTTACCAATCAAGTATCACAAGAAGGGTCTTTTAAGAATAGATACGATGTTACGTTACTGGTTAACGGTTTGCCATTGGTGCAGATAGAATTAAAACGTAGAGGCTTAGAAATTAAGGAAGCTTTTAACCAAATTAACCGCTATCAAAAGCATTCCTTTTGGAGTAATCATGGCTTATTCCAGTATGTCCAGATGTTTGTTATTAGCAACGGAGGTAACACCAAGTATTTAGCCAATAACGAGCTTCAGTCTGTAAAACAAACCTTTTATTGGGCAGATGTCGACAACAAGAATATTACCGAATTAGCTGAGTTTTCAAACCAATTTTTAAACCCAGACCATTTGGGTAAAATGATAGCCAAATACATTGTTATCAACGAGACACATAAAATACTAATGGCACTAAGGCCATACCAGTATTATGCGACAGAAGCCCTGGTTAAACAGGTAAAAAATAATACAGACAATGCTTACATCTGGCACACTACAGGTTCTGGTAAAACCTTAACCTCGTTTAAATCCAGTCAAATAATAATGGATTTGCCCGAGGTCTACAAAGTGGTTTTTGTGGTAGACCGAAAAGACCTCGATTACCAAACCATGAAGGAGTTTAATTCCTTTAAAGATGGCAGTGTCGATTCTACGAATAACACCACAAGTTTGGTTAATCAGTTTTTAGGGAAATTTAAAGACAAAAAAGGCATTGCAAAAGATTCAGACTTAATCATAACAACCATACAAAAGTTGAATAATGCCATATCTGGCCATTATCGAAATCAATTAGAGCATCTAAAAAATGAACGATTTGTATTCATTTTTGATGAATGTCACCGCAGCCAGTTTGGTGAAACGCATGGGAGGATAACCGAGTTCTTTTCTAAAAGTCAATTATTTGGTTTTACGGGGACACCCATTTTTGCAGAAAACGCCTCAAAAAACGATTTGGGAAAACGAACCACCAAAGATTTGTTTGGCAACTGCCTGCATAAGTATGTGATTACAGATGCGATACGAGATGAAAACGTTTTAAAGTTTGGTATTGAGTATTACAGCGTTTTCAAACACAAAAACAAGCCTCAGTTTGACGAAATGGTGGAGGATATCAATAAAGAAGAAGTTTTTAATGATCCCCAATATTTAGAAGAAGTTACGAATTACATTATTGCTAACCACAAACGAAAAACATTCAGCAAAGATTACTCGGCTTTATTTGCAGTGAGCAGTATAGATGCAGCAATTGCTTATTATGAGCTATTCCAACAAAAGAAAGAAGCAGGCGAGCACGATTTACGTATTGCCACCATTTTTACTTTTGGAGCAAATGAAGATGGAAAAGAAGCACAGGATTATATTCCAGAAGAGGCCTTTAGCATGGCTGCAGAACCTGAGAATGCTTATGTATCGAGCCACACAAGAGATAAGCTAGAAGCGTTTATGGGGGATTATAACCAGATGTATAACACCAGCTATACCACAAAGGATAGTAAGTTGTTTGAGGGTTATTTTAAAGACATAAGTAAGCGATTAAAAGAAAGAGAGAAGCAGAACTTTAACGATGAAAAAGATAGGCTAGACATTGTTATTGTGGTGGGTATGATGTTGACAGGTTTTGATGCAAAAAAGGTAAATACCCTGTACGTAGACAAGAACTTAAAGCAGCATGGTTTAATACAGGCTTTTTCACGCACCAATAGAATATTAGGAGAACAGAAG
>Ga0075109_1000605_pt1 | contig 24040 bp, 32 predicted proteins | sample AntAceMetag02UKD_FD_69798 | JGI IMG/M metagenome (GOLD analysis project Ga0075109, IMG submission 69798) | Saline lake microbial communities from Ace Lake, Antarctica - Antarctic Ace Lake Metagenome 02UKD | ecosystem: Environmental > Aquatic > Non-marine Saline and Alkaline > Saline | place...
ATTATTCGCTGAAATTTTAGAAGATGTTGAGGGTGCTTTATGGAATCGTAATATGATTAGTAAGGCACTCCTTAAAACAACAGATATAATACCAAACTTTACAAGAACAGTAGTTGCTATTGATCCAGCAGTTACTAATAATAAAAATTCAGATGAAACAGGAATAGTTGTTTGTGCTAGAGGTACAGATAATAATTTTTATGTTATTGATGATGTTACTGGTAAATACACACCAGATCAATGGGCAAGAGTAGCTGTTGAAACTTATTATAAGTATGATGCAGACAAAATTATAGCCGAAGTAAATAATGGTGGCGATTTAGTTGAAAGAGTGATAAGGACTGTAGATAACAATATAAGTTATGGAAGTGTAAGAGCAACAAAAGGAAAATATTTAAGAGCAGAACCAATATCAGCATTATATGAACAAAATAGAGTTAAGCATTTAAAACCATTTCAATTTTTAGAAGATCAAATGGTAAATTATAATCCTGCAACATATTCTGGTTCACCAGATAGATTAGATGCTTTAGTATGGGGAATAACAGAACTGTCACAAAGAACAGGCAAAGTTAATTGGAGAATTAGTTAATGGCAACAATATACGAAAATATTAAAAATATATTTAAAACAAAAGAACAACCAAAGATGCAAAGAAAAGAAGCACCAGTGGTTTATTATAATTCTTTAGGATATGATTCAGCACCTAAAATTTCTTATGATGATTTAGCAACTGATGGTTATTCTGAAAATGCTATTGTTTATAGATGTATCAATGAAATAGCAAATAATGCGTCAAGAGTTAAAATAAATTTATTTAGAGGTGATCAAGAAATTGATAATCACCCTCTATTAGATTTATTATATAATCCTAGTCCTACCATGTCACAAGTTGAATGGTTTCAAGCATTATATTCTTATTTATTAATTGCAGGAAATAATTATATTTTAAGTGTAGGAGGAGATAATATTGCACCAACTGAACTTTATAATTTAAGACCTGATAGAATTAAAATTAGATCAGGATCAAGAGCAATTCCAGTAGCATATGATTATATGCTTAAAGGTCAAGTTGTTGAAAGTTATGGTGTAGATCAAGCAACAGGTGGTTCTAAAGTTAAGCATATAAAAATGTTTAACCCATTAGATGATTATTATGGAATGAGTCCTATGCAGGCTTCTAGTGTTGATATTGACCAACATAATTTAGCAAACAAACACAATGTAAATTTATTACAAAATGGAGCAAGACCAAGTGGTGCAGTTATCTTTAATCCTAAAGATGAAACAGGTGGTCATGTTCAATTATCAGATGTTCAAAGAAATCAATTAATGAATGATGTTAATCAAAGATTCAGTGGAACTGGTAATGCTGGTAAGCCAATGTTATTGGAGGGAGATTTTGAGTGGAAAGAAATGGGCTTATCTCCTAAAGACATGGACTTTATACAATTAAAAAATATGTCAGCAAAAGATATTGCTTTAGTTTATGGAGTACCAAGTCAGCTTATAGGTATTCCAGATGCACAAACTTATTCTAATTTTGCAGAAGCAAAACTTGCTTTGTATAATGAAACAATTATTCCTTTGCTTGACAGAATACAGGGTGATTTAAATGAATGGCTAGTGCCTATGTTTAATGAACAAGGTTTAGAATTAAGATATGATATTGATTCTATTCCAGCTATGGCAGAACAAAGAAAAAGAGTTTTTGAATCTGTTAGTGCAGGTGTTAAAGAGGGTATTCTAACTCGTAACGAAGCAAGAGAAGCATTGGGCTATGAAACAATGGAGGGTGCTGATAGTTTATTAGTTCCAGCAAATTTAATGCCACTTAATTTAACAGATGATATTACCGGAGAAAATGTTAGTGAAGAAATTCCACCAGAAGTTATTCCAGATGATTTAATTGAAGATGAAGATGGAGATATTGATGAAGTTATAAAAGCTATATCAGATATTAATACAACTCCTACTGACTCAATGGTTTTAGAAGCCAAAAAAGGTATTGCTTGGAGAAAAGAATTTAATAGAGGTGGTACTAGAATAGGTGCAGTTAGAGCAAGTCAAATTATTGCTAAAGAAAAATTATCTCCTAGTACAGTAAAAAGAATGTTTAGTTTTTTTAGCAGACATGAAGTTGATAAACAAGCAGATGGTTTTAGTATTGGAGAAAAAGGTTATCCATCTAATGGTAGAATAGCTTGGGCACTATGGGGTGGAGATGCAGGATTTAGTTGGAGTACAAAAGTTAGAAACCAATTGGAAAAAGAAAAAGAAAAATTTTTAATTGATAATATAGATCAAAAAGATGCCAGAAATTAAACAAACAAAATTATTTATAGAGAAGTTAAAAAGTAAAGATGAGTGTGAAGTAGTAGTAAGAATAGGAAAGTTTAAAACAAAAGAAGAAGCAGCACATTATGCTTCTTATATTACAATGACTAAAAGTATTAATTTTGATGCTGATAGTATATTAGATAATATTGAAGAACTTGAAGATAGCTATTATGGAACAGACGATAGAACATTACATTAAAGTAATTTTAATTTTAGTTTTATTTTCTATGAATGGTTGTGTTTCAGTTGGAGAAATGGATTTTAACCCATCAGGAACATTAATTAAATATTTAATAAAAAATAATAAAGAGAATAAATAAAATGTTTTTTAATAGCAAACAACTAAAATTGTTTAAAGGTGTTAGAGAAAGAATTTGGTATCAACAAGAAAGATTAAGAACACCATTTAGACGACAATACTACAAAGTATTAAATATATACTTTAAAGAGTTTGCAAACAAAATTGAGATAGCATATCAAACAAGAAGTCAGATAATGCTTGACACAGAATTAAGAAAGCAAAAAGATAAATTAAAACTTATTTTAAACACTCTTTATAGAACTGTTGCTTTTTCTTTTAAAGATTATGCTTTAGGAAGATTCTTTTCTAAAGACTTTGATGATGACTTTGAAAATCAGTTAAGAGAGTTTATAGCTTTGAATACTGGTATTTGGGTTGCTGAAATAGATGAAACAACAAGAAAGAGATTAGCAAAAGTAATTGATAACGCATATGCTAATGGATTATCTACAGAGGCAACAGGAGTTGCTTTAAGAAATACAGTTATCGGTATGGGTGTATATAGAGCAAACCTTATATCAAGAACAGAAGTTCATAGAGTAGCAAGTTTTGCTAATGAAGCAGTTGCTGAAAATATGAAAATAGATGGCACTGTTAAAGAGTGGGTTGCTATTCAAGATAAAAGAACAAGAATAGAACACTCTATTGCTGCAGGACAAAGAGTTCCTTTAGAAGAATTTTTTGTTGTGGGTGGAGAAAAATTACAATATCCAGGAGATCCTAGAGGTTCTGCTGGTAATACAATTAACTGCAGGTGTGCTGCAATTTATATAACACCTGATTTTTTATAGGAGATAAAAATGGAATTAATGATAGGAATGATAATTGGTATATGCTTATGTAAAGCAAATGATAAATTTAAATTAATAAAAAAAGCAAAGGACTTTATTCTAAAGCAAATAAAATAATGACATTGTTAAAATCGAAAAATAAAAAGGAGAAATATTCAATGAATGATATTGAAAAAATGGGTGAAGCTATAAAATCTTTAACAGATGTTATATCGTCTAAATCAAAAAAAATAAATGACAATCAAGAAATTTATTCTAAAGCAGAAGATAATTATGATAATGAAGAAAGTGCAGAAACAAGAGCAAAAGAAATAGGTTGTGTTGGAAGTCATTCAATGGAAGATGAAGATGGAAACAAAGTTTATATGCCTTGCTCTACTCATGATGAATATGAAGGATTAGTTGATGAAAAATACCACAAACCTAAAAAGAAACCCATGAAAAGTGTTTGCGTTTGTCATGATGATGGTATTTGTCAATGTGATACAGAATTAAAAAAATTAGTTTTTGAATCAGAAATCAAAGCCGAAAGTAATAAAGGAATATTTACAGGCTATGGTTCTATATTTGGAAATGAAGATCAAGGAAATGATATAATGCAAAAAGGTGCATTTACTAAATCTTTAGTAAATAGACCAGTAAGTAAAGTTAAAATGTTATATCAACATAAAACAGATGAGCCTATTGGAGTCTTTACAGAAATATATGAAGATTCAAAAGGATTATTTGTCAAAGGACAATTAGCTATGGGTACTCAAAAAGGTCGTGAAGCATACGAACTTTTAAAGATGGGTGCGTTAGATGGTATGTCAATAGGATTTAGAGCAGATCCCGAAAAACAAGGATACAATGAAAATAAGAGAGGAGTAAGAACTCTTAAAGAAGTTGATCTTATGGAAATCAGTTTAGTAACTTTCCCTATGAATGAAAGTGCTTTAATTGAAACTGTTAAAGGGAATGCTAAAAATATTCGAGAGTGGGAGAAAATTCTGCGAGAAGCAGGAAATCTTTCTCGGACAGAGGCGAAGATTGGTGCGAAAGCATTATCTGAATCTTTATCACAGCGAGATGCTGGTGATGACAATAAACAATTAGCTGACTTAATAAATAAAGTTGCTAATATAATTAAACAATAAAAAACCAAAAGGAAATAATATGGACAACAATGAAGTAAAAGCTGCTGTTGAAACTCTTGGAAAAACTTTTGAATCTTTCAAACAAATAAATGATGAAAGACTTGCACAAGTTGAAGCTAAAGGGAGTGCTGATCCAGTAACAGAAGCAAAATTATCTAAAATCGAAAAAGATATGGATAAATTTGCTGATATGGAAAAAAGCATGAAAGCTCAAGCTGATGCACAAAAGCAATCTGCAGAAGCAATGGCGAAACTAGAAACTATTATATCAAGACCGAACTTTGCAAACGATTCTAAATTAGAATCAAAGCATGTTCAAATCTTCGACAAATGGTTAAGAAAAGGTAAAGAAAACTTATCTCCAGATGAGATTAAAGTTCTAACTGTTGGAAACGATACAACAGCTGGTTATCTTGCTCCACCTGAATATGTAAGAGAACTAATTAAAGGAATAGTTGAATATTCTCCAATTAGATCAATTGCTAGAATCAGAAGTACATCTCAAAGAAGCATTCAAGTTCCTAAAAGAACTGGTGAGTTTACTGCTCAATGGGTTGCAGAAGAAGGTACTAGAAGTGAAAGTACTGGATACACAGTTGGTTTAGAAGAAATCGCAGCACACGAAATGTATGCTTTGGTTGATATTTCTGAACAAGAACTTGAAGATTCAGTTTTCAATCTTGAAGCAGAAATGAACTCTGAATTTACAGAGCAATTTGCTAAAGCAGAAGGTGCAGCGTTTGTATCAGGCGATTCAGTAGGAAAACCAGAAGGTATTCTTACAGGATTACCAGTGGGTAGATCACAAACATCAATTACTAATGACGTTCTTGGTGCAAATGATTTAGTTAATGCAGCACACAATGTTAAAGCTGAATATGCAAGAAATGGTTCTTGGATTATGTCTAGATCAACTCTTGCAACTGTTAGAAAAATGCAAGATACGGCAGGACAATATATTTTCCAACCAGGTGTATATGCTATGGGCGTTGGTTCTAATATTTTAGGACACCCTATTATTGAGTGTACTGATATGCCATCAGTTGCAAATGGTACTGTTCCAGTTGTATTTGGTGACTTCAGAAGAGGATATATGATTGTTGATAGAACAGTTCTATCTATCATGAGAGATCCTTTCACTCAAGCTGCATCAGGTAATGTAAGATACATTGCTAGACGTAGAGTTGGTGGTCAAGTTATTCTTGATGAAGCATTAACTAAAATTACAATTCAGTAATTAATATTAATAATATAAGGAGAATAAAAAAATGTTTGATTTAAAAAACAACATTGAACTTGTTGAATCTCTTAATGCTATCGTGAAAGATGCAGATACAAATGCAACTGGTATTGATACAAAGGGTTTTAATAGTTCAATGGCAATCGTAAATGTAGGCGCACCAGGTATTACTTTTAGTGCAGATAACAAAGTTGATATTAAACTAGAAGATAGTGCTGATAATAGTGCATTTGCCGCAGTAACAGATAATAATTTTGTTACAGGTGGTACTGTGGATAGTGCTGGTATATGGCAAACTATTGATGCTAATGGAGAGTGTGATGCTGTCTATGGTATCGGTTATGTAGGTCCAAAAAGATACTACAGAGTTGTACTTGATTTTTCAGGTACTCATGGAACTGGTACTGTTTTTGGTGTTGTGGGTGCTCAAAGCAATCCACTTCATGCACCAACTACAGTTGCTGCTAATCTATAATTTATTTTATAGATAATAAAATTATCTTCGGATAATATATTTTTGGGGGAGGGAAGCGAGAGTGGAACTTCCCCAAGATACTTAAAATTTAAAAAGGAGAAACAAATGAAAATAAAAATGAAACAAGATAAAGTAGCAAGTTCTAATGAAAATGGTACTACAACTATGACTTATGCTAAAGATAGTGTGCATGATATGAGTAGTGAGTGGCAAATGAAATTAGCTACTAACTTTATTAATAATGGTAGAGCAGAATCTGTATCAGTGGAAACAACTAAAAAAGTTATTGTTGATATGGAAAAAAAAGAAGAAAAAAAAGAAGTAAAAAAAAGTATTGTCAAAAAGTTATTTGGCAGAAAAAAATAAGGATTAAAAAATGAGTGGATTAAAAACAGAAACAGCTTGGTCAACCAATGTAGTTAGTATTGCTGACTTTAAATTGTTTGCAAGAATTGATAGTTCTGACACATCAGAAAACGCACTCATTGAATCTCTAGTATTTTTAGCACAAGATATGGCAGAGTCATATACAGGTAGAGCAATCACTCAACAAGATTTACAACTATTCCTAGATAGATTACCTTTTTATTCTGATTTAAGATTAAGAGAAGGTATTTTTACAGCACCAGATTTACAAAGTAATTCAAACTTTATAGTATTACCAAAACCAAATTTAATTTCAGTTACTCATGTTAAGTATTATGATAATGATAATACAGCATCAACATTTGCTTCGTCAAATTATTACGTAGATATAACAAGTGAACAAGGTAGAGTTGTTTTAAAAACTGGAGTTAGTTGGCCGACTGTGTCTGAATTAAGAAATGCTAATGCTTATGAGATTCAATATAGAGCAGGATATGGTAATGCAGAAAGTGATGTACCAAAACCTTTAGCACAAGGAATTAAAATGTTGGCTTTACATCTTTATGAAAATAGAGAGATAGCTACAAGTATGAATGTTAATCTAATACCTAATACGATAGCAATGTTATTTGCACCTTATAAGGTTCAAAGATTAAATAATTTTTTAGGAGCATAATATGTCTGTATCAAGAGTTGGTAAAACAAGAAATCAAATCACTTTACAAAATACTGATTTATCAACCGATAGTATGGGTGGCTATACTACTGCTAGAAGCACTTATGTAACTGCCTTTGCAAAGATGACACCAAAAGGTGGTAAAGAAACTTTTACAGATAAAACAGGGCGACAAATAGAGAACTCACATACATACGAATTTCTTATAAGATATAATGGTACTAAAAATGCCATAACAACAAAAATGAGAATATTGTTTGGCACTAGAAGTTTTAATATAATAAAAATTAATGATGAGAATGATTATAATAATTATATTACTTTAGAAGCTATTGAAGATATTGCAAACTAATGGATATTACATTTAATGTTAAAAATTTAAAAAAAGTTTTATTTCAATTAGAAAAATTAGAAAAAGATATGGAGTTACCTTTTCAAGAAGTAGTTAAGGGTGGTGGACAATTAATTAGAGCAGAAGCAATTAAAAGTATTCAGACAGGTGCAAAGTCAGGTGTTATATATCAAATGTATAATCCTCGTAGAGAACATAGAGCATCTGCACCTGGACAATCTCCTGCATCTGATACGGGAAATTTAGTTAACAAAATAGTTGTTAGACAAAAAGGTGCCAATGTTACCAATGTAGAAAGTAATGCAAATTATTCAGCTTATTTGGAATACGGTACAAGTAAAATGGAAGCAAGACCATTTATGTTACCAGCATTTGAAAAAAGTAAAAAGCCAATTATAAATGCAGTAATTAATAGAGTGAAACAAAAAATTATGGAATATACTAAATGACAGATTTTGCAGTTACATTACAAACAACAGTATATAATGCTTTATTGGCAGACGCTACTTTAGTAAGTGCAGTTACAGGAATTTACGATTTTGTTCCAGAGGGAACAGCATTTCCATATGTTAAAGTTGGAGATCAGACTATGGTAGATGATGGAACGAAAAACAAAAAAGGGAATGATTTTACCCTTATGATCCATACTTTTTCAAGATATAGAGGAAGTAAGGAAATAAAAGAAATTATGTCATTAGTCTATGATGTATTACACGAATCAAGTTTATCAGTATCAGGTGCTTTCAATAATATGAGATTTGAGTTCTCTGATATAATTAAAGAAAATGATGGGCTTACAACACATGGAATGCAAAGATTTAGAGTTTTTGTATTGACAAATTAAAAAATAAATAATATTAAAAATAAACAAGGAGAAACAACATGGCAGCACAAAAAGGTTCAGCATTTTTATTGAAAGATAATAGTACAGGAACACCAGTAACATTAGGTGGAATGAGAAGTACATCAATGTCTATTAATGGAGAAACAGTTGATGTTACAACAAAAGATTCGGCAACATTTGGTGGATCAGCAGGAGATGATATAGGTAGAGCACTTGGTGGAAATATGGGAATAAGAAGTATGACTATTTCTGCAAGTGGAGTATTTACTGATGCAGCATCAGAAACTACAACAAGAGCAACTGCATTTAGTGGAGATTCAGTAAATTACGATTTGGTATTTGGAGATACTTCAACTGCAAAAGGTGCTTTTATAATTACGTCTTATGAAAGAGCAGGAGAATATAATGGAGAAGAAACTTATTCATTAACTCTTGAATCAAATGGTACAATAACTTGGGCTGACGCATAATCAACAAAGGATTAATAATGGAACATACAGATGGGTTTAAAGTGATAGAAATAAAATTTCAAGGAGAGTCCTATAATGGTTTCTACAAGGTTACTAGAAAGGGTGTAGTTACTATCGAAACAAGAAGTGATATTCCTGTTAAACCCTACGATAAGGTTTCAATAGGTGTTAATGAGTTAATTGTTCAAAAGGTACAAATTTATTCAAATAGAGCAGAAATTACTTGCGAAGATATAAATACAAGTGATATAGTTAAATCAAATAAGACTTTGAAAAAACTAAAAAAATCTGAACCAACAGAAAAAAATATACTTGAACAATTAATAGAAAAGGACACTAATGGCGAATCAGTATAAAGGCGAAGTCAAGGGTAAGCTAGGAGATAAAGAAAGAACTTTTAGACTTACCTTTGACAGTATAGTTAATATAGAAAATAGAAGTGGTAAAACAATTTTAGATATTACCAATAATATGGCTCAAAATAAATACTCTTTACAAGATGTAACTATTGTTATGCACGAGGGACTTTTAGGTGCAGGTGGTAAATTTACACAAGGAGCAGTGGGCGATATGATTATTCAAACTGGATTATTAAAAATTGCAATATTATGTTCAACAATATTAATGACAATATTTACTGGCGATAAAGAAGAAGAAGATTCCCCTTTAGTACAGGGGGAGAACGAGCCGAAAGATACCCAATCCAGCAATACCTAGAAATAGGTCTTGGTGTATTAAAATTCTCCCCTAAAGTATTTTGGGATTTATCAATAACAGAATTTGTTTCTGCCTTAAATGGATATAAATTATCCAAAGGGCAAAATAAAAATTCAGAACCAACTCAATCAAAACAATTAGAGGAATTAATGCGACAATTCCCAGATTAATATTATGGCTGCAAATTTAGCAACAATCAGAGTAGAACTTATTGCAAACGCACAAAAGTTTAAATCTAATATAGACAAAGCATCTACTAGTCTTAAAAAAGTAAATAAGTCTAGTATTACTACTGCCAAAGGTGCATCTAAATTACAAGCTAAAATGAGAGATGTTGCAGGTTCTATTGCAGCTGTACAAGGTCCACTAGGTCCCGTAGCAGGTCGTTTAAACGCTATTGGTGCAATAATGGGTAGAGTTAGTTTAAAAGGACTTGCCATGACTGGTGCGTTCGTTGCAGCAGGTTTTGCACTTACTAAATTAATTAAGAATGTAACTGCTGTTCAAACACAAATGCTTAAATTAGAAGCTATCTTTAAAGCAACAGGTGGTGCTGCAGGATTAAGTTTAGTTGAAATAGAAAATTTATCTACTGAAATTGGTATTGCAACATTAGCATCAACTGCAAAAGTAAGAGATGCAGCAGGTATAATGTTAACTTTTAAATCTATAACTGGAGATACTTTTAAAGACGCATTAAGATTAGCACAAGATTTAGCAGAAGTAGGCTTTGGTGATTTAAAAATGGGTGCTACTCAATTAGGTAAAGCATTAGAAGATCCAATAGTTGGTTTAGGTGCATTAAGACGAGTAGGTGTTTCATTTACAGATGCACAAAAAGAAATGATTCAAGTTCTTACTATGACTGGTAGAAAAGCAGAAGCACAAAGAATTATTTTAGACGCATTAGATCAACAAGTAGGTGGTGCTGGTGTTAAAGCAGCAACTGGTTTAGCTGGTGCAATAGATTCTTTAAGAGAAAATCTTGATATATTTTTTGAAAGAAGTAAATTTGGTGTTGCAATAGTTGATGGATTAACTTGGTCAATGAATATGCTAGGTAAAGCATTTGGAGATGTTGATTTAGCAGCAGGTAAGTTAACAACATTAAGACAAGTTACAGATTCCATTAAAGAGATGAAAGCTGAAATGGAAACTCTTAATATAGAAGATGACATTGGTTCTGATATGAATGAGGGAGCTATGACTTCCGATCAAAAAAGATATGCTGAATTACAAAAATTAATTGCCGAACATATGGTTCAGTTAGATAATTTGGCTACTGAATCAAATAAACAAGCTCATAAAGAATCTCTTATTACAGCTACAAAAGTTAAAGAAGAACATACGTTGCGTGATTTACAAGAAAAAAATGCAAGAATACATGAAAGAACTACTGATAGAGCAATTGAAGCATTAGGTAAAACGGATTCGGAATTAAAAAATTTAACTGATACATATAAAATACAAGATGAGTTAAGAAAAAAACTTGGTAGTGATGGAAAAATATCAGAAGATGCACTCATAGAACAAATGAAAATAGCTACTGCTGGTATAAGAGAAAGAAATGCAGCATATGAAGAATTAAGAGTAATACAAGAAGATTTAGATAAAGTAGCACAAGGTGTTGGATCTACATTTGCAGATGTTGGAGATAAAATATCTGATGCTATGTTTAGAGGTAAATTACACACTTTAGATTTTAAAAATATTCTTTTAGAAATGGTAATAGCATTACAAAAAATGATATTCAAAGTAATGGTATTAGATAAAATACAAAAAAGTATAGAAGAAAGAATAAGTAAGGGTGGTATTAATTTTGGAAGTATATTAAAAGGTATATTTACAGGTGGTGGTGCTACAACAGGAACTACACTTCCAGGTCAAGCAGGTGGTGGTACAGTACAACAAGGACAACCAACTTTAGTTGGAGAAAGAGGTCCAGAGTTATTTGTTCCTAATAGTTCAGGTTCAATTAAAACTAATGCAGATACAAAACAATCTTTAGGTGGTGGTGGTGGTGGAGTAGCTATTACACAAAATTTAAACTTTGCTGTAGGTATAACCAATACTGTTAGAGCAGAAATTATGAATATGTTACCAGCAATTCAACAATCAACAATATCAGCAGTTGCAGACGCAAAGCAACGAGGTGGTAAATTTAGTAAGGCATTCGGTAGTTAATTATGGCATCATACACACCAAGTTATCCTTTGACACTTCCTACTATTACAGGAATTAAAACACAAAATTTTGGATTAAATAGAGTAGTAGCTGTTACTGAATCTCCTTTTACCAATCAAGAACAAGTCTATGAACATAATGGTTCTCAATGGAGAGCTACTTTTACTTTACCACCCATGAAAAAAGAAAGTGCAGCACAATGGTTGGCTTTTCTTATGTTATTAAGAGGTCGTAGAGGAACTTTTAAAATAGGCGATCAAGATAGAAAAACAATTCAAGGAACAGCAACAGAAACAATTTTAGTTAATGGTGCAGCACAAACTGGTAATGCTATTAATTTAGATGGCTTTACTGCAAGTAGAGCAAATGTTTTTTTAGCTGGAGATTATATTCAAATAAATAGTTATCTTTATATGGTGAGTGCCAATGTAACTGCTGATGGTAGTGGAGAGGCTACTGTTTATGTTGAACCACCTTTAAGAACAGGTATTGAAGTTATTAATGATAATACAACAGTAATTTATTCAAACACAACAACAATAATGAGATTAGACACAAACGAACTTAATTGGGATACAAACCAAGTAAGTGTTTATGGAATATCTTTTTCTTGTAGCGAGTCTTTATAAGGATTTATGATTAATGGAGATTACCCAAATGGATTACAGATTTACAGCGATACTTATTTTAATGCTATCAGCATTAGCTTTCTTTGCAGAACCAGCTTATCCACATAATAAAAATTCAAATATTTACATAAATAAAGATTTTATAAAAAAATAAAAAATACCTAAATACTTAACAAAAAAATTACCTTCACCAAAAAATGACAAGATCCTTATTAAAAATAATAGTTAAACTCCGTATGATGTATTGTGATGCTAGAGGTCATCATGGTAAAAAATGGAATTATGAACCATCAGATAATTATATGGGTAGAAAAAAGAAAAAATAAATGAAATTTATATTAATAATATTTTTATGTTCCTTTATAAATGATCAATGCTTATCTCCAGTAGAAATAAAACTAGAATATAATTCATGGAAAGAATGTACTATTGCTGCATTTGAAGTATCTAGAGAATTAATAATTGCACAAGAAGATAGTTTTATTAATAATAATAAAATAGCAACAAAATTTATATGTAAAGAAGTACAGGGAGTTTAAAATGAAAATAGATATTAAAAAAATTATAGGTTTTTTAACTACTGCCTTATTTGGAATACTAGTATGGGCATTAATAACTTTAATTGAAATTAAAGGTGACCAACAGCATATTAAAGGTGAGTTAAATGGTATTGACAAAGCAATTTCTAGAATCTATGGTTTTATAAATAGTAAAAACAAATGAGAGATAACAAAACATTACTTTTCTTTCAAAAAGAACTTGAAAAAAAATATAAAGAAATGTCTTTATTTAGAAATTTAAAGAAAGAAGTTAATACTGGTGCTCACGGAACACAAAAATATGTGATTAAGAAAGGCATCAATAAAGGTAAAATATTATAACCAATTAAGGAATTAAATGGCAAGAGATATAACAAGTGCTTTTAATAATGCTATAACAGATCAAGTTGTTAGACCTCTTATGGCTATTGAATTAGAATTTAGTGATGGAACATTAAGAATGTGGAATGGTTATGGAGATATAACTATGACTGCTGGTGGTTCTTCTCAAACATTTACTGGTGCTGGAGATTTACTTGCTATTACAGAAATAGAAGAAAGTGATATACTTTCTATGAGTGGTGTTACTTTAACTTTATCAGGAATTAAATCTAGTTTAATTGCTACTGCTTTATCAGCACAATATACAAATAGAAATGGTGCAATTTATTTAGGTTTATTTGATACTTCTGCAAATGTAATTGCTGATGTTTATACTATTTTTAAAGGTAAAATGGACGTACTAAATATTTCAGAAGGTAGAGAAACAACACTTATTCAATTAAAATTAGAAAGTCGATTAATTTCTTTTGAAAAACCCTCTAATAGAATGTACACTTTTGAAGATCAAAAAGTAGATTATCCAAATGATTTAGGTTTTGAATTTATACCTGACCTACAAGATAAAGAAATTATTTGGGGAAAAGCAACTAATTAATGCGTGTTGAAAATTGGGATTCTAAATTAGAAAAAGTTATTCAAGAAACCAAAAATAAAGATAAATTTATATTTGGTAAAAATGATTGTGTTACGTTTGTTATAAATAGTATTGAAGCTATTACTGGTAAAAAAGTTTTTGATGATAAGTATAAAACTATAACAGAAGCAAAAAAAATAATAAAAAGTTTAAAAAGTAAAGATTTATTAGATATAGCATTAAAAATAGCTAAAGAAAATAATTTTAAAGTTATTGATATAAATAAAGCACAAAAAGGAGATGTTTTATATTATAAAGATACAACAGATTTAGATGGTACATTAGGTATATGTATTGGAGAAAAAATAATGTTTAACTGGAAAAAATCAATAGTTTTAATGGATAAAATTTATTGTAAAATGGCTTGGAGAATTGAATAGTGAAAATTTATAATAAAATAGTTTATGATATAAATAATAATATTATAGAAGAAGATTCTTATGAATATCATGGTCAGATAACTCAAGCTGGTGGAGATACAATAAAAAAAATTATTGTTGTTGCAGCAGTGGTTGCAGTAGGAGTTGTATTATTTAGTGCTGGTGGTCCTTTAGCTGGAAGTTTTAGTAAAATTAGTTTTAAAAAAATGGGTATGAACCTATTAGTTTCAGTTGGTTCATCTATTATTGGTGGTGTAGTAGGTCAAAAACTTGCACCTAAAATTGATCCACCAAACTTTGGTACCACTTTAGAATCAGGAATTACAGTTTCAGCAAAAGCACCTACTCAACCTTATAGAGTTATTTATGGTTCATCAAGAGTTGGTGGAACTATTGTTTATGCAGAAACTACTGCTGATAGTAATCAATATTTACATATGATTATTGTATTAGCTGGTCATGAAGTAGATGATATACCTACAATTTATTTTAATGATGATGCTGTTGCTTTAGAAACACTTTCAAGTGATAGTAATGGTATTCCTGTTTATACTCCTACAAGTGTTGATCAATATAGTGGCAAACTTATTGTAAAGAAACATTTTGGAGATCCTGCACAATTAGCAGATGCAAATTTAGTAGCAGATGTTACTCAATGGACAGTAGATCATAAAATTAGTGGTAAAGCATATTTATATGTTAAATTAACATTTGATAGTGATGTATTCACAAATGGTGTACCTAATATATCTGCAATAACTAAAGGAAAAAAATGTTATGATCCAAGAGCAACTAGCTTTACTGCTTCTTCTGGCACTGTATCTACATCTAATAATACTATTACCCTTTCTTCACATGGACTTTCTACTTTTGACAGGGCTACTTATGATGCTAATAGTAATACTGTTATTGGTGGTCTAACTGATGATGCAACTTATTATGTAATTAAAGTAGATGCTAATACAATTAAATTAGCAACTAACTATGCAAACTGTGTTGCAGGAACTGAAATTAGTTTAATTTCTGTAGCAGGAAGTACAACGCAAAAATTTAATTTTGCAACTTTTACTGATAATCCTGTTTTAGTTTTAAGAGATTATTTAAAAGATTCTATTTATGGATTAAAAACTGGAGATGATGAAATTAATGATACTAATTTTATAGCATCAGCAAACACCTGTGATGAAGTTGTAACAGTAACTAATCCATCAGGAACAGAAAAAAGATTCACTTGTAATGGTAGCTTTCAGTTATCACAAACTCCCAAAATTATTATAGAAAATTTATTAACTACAATGGGTGGTGGTTTAATTTATTCTAATGGAATGTTTAAAGTAGTTCCAGCAACATATATTAGTCCAATAGTTACTCTTAATGAAAATAATTTAAGAAGTGGTATTGCTATTAATACTAGAGTTAGTAAAAAAGAAATATTTAATGCTGTTAAAGGATTATATTCTGAACCAGCTAATGATTATCAACCACAAAATTATCCTATTTTAACTAATTCAAGTTATGAAACAGAAGATAATAATGAAAGAATTTATGCTGAATTTGATTATCCATTTACTAATTCAAGCAGAACTTGTCAAAGATTATCCAAAATACAATTATTAAAAGTTAGACAACAAATATCTTGTTCTGCTAACTTTGATATGACTGCTTTCAAATTAAATGTAGGTGATACAGTTTATATTACTAATGCAAGAATGGGTTGGACAAATAAAACTTTTCAAGTACACGATTGGAGTTTTTCCATGCAAGGAGATGATGGAGCATTGGAAATTGCTTGTCAGTTTAAAGAAACTGCTTCTGCTATATATGATTTTGCTACAGAAAATTATACAACTATTTCAAGTGGTAAAGCTACAAATTTACCCAAATCAACATCAGTTTCTGCACCAACAGCAATTACTTTAAGTGATGAATTGGTTTCTTATAATGATGGAACTGTAATTGTAAAATTGGTTATTGAATTAACTGCGGCAACAGATAATTTTACAGAATTATATGAAATAGAAATTAAACAATTAACGGATACAGATGGAGTTGCTGTTAGTGATGATTTTAAACAAATTGGTAGAGGTGCTAGAACTAAATACGAATTTTTAAATGTAATAGATAGAGCAAGTTATCAAGTAAGAGCAAGAGGTGTAAATATTTATGGAGTTAATTCTTCAACTATAACTGCAGATCATACTGTTATTGGTTTATCTGCTCCACCACCTAATGTTGAAAATTTTGCTTGTAATATTGTTGGACAAGATGCTTTTTTAAGCTGGGATCCAGTTGATGTTTTAGATTTAAGTTATTATGTAGTCAATTTTTCAAGTGTAACTTCTGGTGCTGAATGGTCAAACTCTGTTCCATTAATTACAAAAATTTCAAGACCTGGAACTTCTGTAACTGTACCAGCTAGAGTTGGTTCATATTTAATTAAAGCAGTAGATAAATTAGGTGGCTTTAGTATTGATGCAACAGTAATAGCAACTAATATTGCTTCAATAGGTAACTTTAATGCAATTACCACAAATACACAAAACCCTGAATTTACAGGAGATAAAACAAATGTAGTTAAAGGTACTGATGATGGAATTAATTATTATTTAACTTTAGATTCAACAGAACAATTTGATTCTGCAGTTGGTAATTTTGATTCAGAAACTTCACATAATTTTGATGGTGGTACTTTAGATAATAATGTTGTTGCTTCAGGAACTTATCTTTTTAGTAGCTTACCTATTGATATTGGTTCTGCATTTACTGCAAGAATAACTGCAAATATTACTCAAACATCAACAGATAGAGATAGATTATTTGATAATATAAGTGGTTTATTTGATGATCAAGTATCTAACTTTGATGGAGATGCACCATCTAATTGTAGATCAATTATACAGATTTCTACATCAGATGATAATATTGCCTATACAGCTTTTAGAAATTTTAGCGTTGGAGATTACACGGCAAGATATTATAAATTTCAATTATTAATGCAATCAGACGATTTAGGTTCTACACCTTTAGTTTCTGTTTTAAGTATTCAAGTTGATATGGAAGATAGATTAACTTCTGAAAGCAATATTAGTAGTGGAACTTCAATATATACTGTTACTTTTCCTATTACTTATAAAATTGTACCAGCACTTGGAGTTACAGCACAAAATATGACGACAGGAGACGTATATGAAATAACAAACAAATCAACAACTGGTTTTCAAATCGCATTTACTAATTCAGGTAGTTCAGGAGTTTCAAGAACATTTGATTATTTAGCAAAAGGATATTGATTAATTAAATTAACTATGATAAAGGGATAACAAAGGTAATATAAAATATGGCAATTCACGATTACGTAATATCGAATCAGGGCTTTCCTGCATTTCGTTCTGATTTAAATGATGTACTTCAAGCAATAGTATCAAACAATTCAAATGCTACTGCACCAGCTACAACTTATGCTTATCAAATGTGGTATGAAACAGATACCAATAATTGGTATATGCGTAATGCTGATAATGATGCTTGGATAACTTTAGCAACATTTAATCAAGTTACTGATACAGTAAATTTTATAGATTCATCTACAACAATTGTAGGTATATCTACATCAGCAACTGCTACAGTTTTAACATTAGCTGATGGATCAGTTGCCATTAATCCGGCAGGTTATGTTTCAGTTGGTGGTGCTGCAACACAAGCTGGAGAAATAAGATTTTTAGAAGATACTGATGATGGTTCGAATTATATTGCTTTAAGAGCAGGTACTATTGGTGCAAATGTAACATTTATTTTACCAACAGCAGATGGAACTTCAGGACAATTTTTACAAACAGACGCTAGTGGAAATCTATCTTTTGCAACAGCAAGTACAGGTGCAGCAGGTTCTACTACTCAAATTCAATATAATAATGCAGGTTCTTTTGCAGGTGATGTAGATTTAGTATGGACTGCAGGAACAGGATTAATAATTAATTCAGAAAAAGAATTAAGATTATCAGATGCAGATGATTCAGCTTATGTAGGTTTAAAATCTGCGGCAACAGTTTCAAGTTCTTATACATTAACACTACCAGCAGCAACAGGTACAGCAGATCAAGTATTAACAACTAATGGTTCAGGGGTTTTATCTTTTGTTGATAATTCAGGTGGAACATCTTGGCAATCTGTTAAAACTGGTGCTTATACAGCAGTAGCAGGAGATGGTGTATTTGTAAATACAACAGATTCAGCATTTACAGTAACACTTCCAGCTTCACCTACTATTGGAGATGAAGTTTCATTTGTTGATTATGCAGGAACTTTTGATTCAAATAATTTAACTGTCGGAAGAAATTCTCAAAAAATTCAAGGTGCAGAAGCAGATCTAACAGTAGCAACTGAAAGAGCAGGCTTTACTTTAGCCTTTACAGACGCAACTCAAGGTTGGCTTCTAAAAAATAATTAAGGAGTTCAATGAGTACATTCAAAAATATTAGAGGGAAGGCGATTAAATCCCTAGCCTCTGATCCCTCACCAGTTTCTAATGGAGACATTTGGTATAACTCAACTTCACAAACATTAAAAGGTGTGGTGCCAGTTTCTGCATGGTCTAGTGGTGGAAATTTAGGTACGGGTAGAAGAATTTTAGGTAGAGCAGGAGTAGTTTCAGCTGGTCTTGCAATGGGTGGAGTAAGTCCCCCTGGATCACCTTCAAATCTCACAGAAGAATATAACGGTACGGCTTGGACAGGTGGTGGAAATATGGCTACAGCACAACATGGTTTAGCCTCAGATGGAACTCAAACAGCAGCATACGCTGCAGGAGGAGCTGATGTTCCAGCTCCAGCAGTTTCACAAGAGTATAATGGTTCATCTTGGACAGCAGGAAATAATGTCCAAACTGCAAGAAGGTATCCAGTAGGAACAGGAACTCAAACTGCTGGTTTAATTTTTGGAGGAGTGGGATCATCAGCAACAGAAACATATGATGGAACAAATTGGACTTCAGTTAGTAGTATGAATACTGCAAGATCTGAATTTGCGGGAGCAGGAACTCAAACAGCGACAGTTGGTTTTGGAGCACCAACAGCCACCGAAGATTGGAATGGTTCGTCTTGGACAACTGGAAATAATTTAACATACTCAACATATGGAAATGCAGGATCAGGTAATCAAACAGATGCTCTTTCAGCTGGAGGTCCAACAGGTGTATCCACTACAGCTATTTATGATGGCACTAATTGGTCAAGCAATCCATCATTGGCAACAGGAAGAAGCGGAGCAGGAGGAGCAGGATCTTCAACTACTGATAGTATGGTATTTGGTGGGAATATACCTCCAAACACAACTGCAACCGAAGAATTTACAGCAACAGCTACAACAAAAACATTTACAACAAGTTAATTATGACAACTTACAAAGAATTATTTGGAAAATATGTTAAAGTTGTAAGTAGTGATCCTACTGATGCAGGAGCAGAAGGACAGATCTGGTACAACTCAACATCTGGAACTTTTAAAACGGTTCTAGCTGTTGGTGCATGGTCTGCTGGTGGGGATTTGGGAACAAGTAGATATAGTTTAGGAGGAGCAGGTACTCAAACAGCAGGAATTGTTTTTGGTGGCTATCCTTATACGACAGCAACAGAAGAATATAACGGATCGGCTTGGACAGGTGGTGGATCCCTAAACTCGCCAAGACAAAAAATAATGGGAATAGGAACTCAAACAGCTGCTATAGCAGCTGGAGGATATAATCCTGGAGTTAGAGATCTTTCAGAAACCTATAATGGAACTTCTTGGTCAGAAGGAAATAATATGACTACAGGTAAATCACATAGCAAAGGAGCTGGCACAGAATCAACAGGTATAGTTACTGGAGGTCTTAGTCCATCAGTATCAGATACTAATACAACTAATGTATATAATGGAACTTCTTGGACAGCTGGTGGTACTTTAGGAACGACAAGATCGGCTAATGCTTTAGCTGGAAATTCAACAACAGGACTTACTTTTGGTGGTACAACCACATCTGCTGCTACTGAAGAATATAATGGATCTAGTTGGACAGGTGGTGGAAATATGAATACAGGAAGAGAAAATTTAGCAGGAAGAGGAACACAAACGGCAGCAATAGCGTTTGGTGGTAATGCTCCTGGTATTACAGCTGTAACAGAAACATACGATGGTTCATCTTGGTCAAATACTACTTCAATGGGAACAGCTACAACTAATCATGCTGGTAGTGGGACAACTTCAGCAGCATTTGCAGCAGGGGGTCAACCAGATACAAATAAAACAGAAGAATTTAATTACTCAATCTACTCACCTGTAGCTGCAACATGGGCTAGTGGTGGGAATTTAGTTGCAGGACAAAGGAATGGTGTAACATTCGGAATACAAACTGCAGCAATTTTTGCAGGAGGTCACACACCTGCAGGAACATCACTTAATTCAGAAACATATGATGGTACTACTTGGTCAGAAGGAAATAACTTAGGTTCAATTGCGGACTATGCCGCAGCAGCTGGAACTTCAACAGCGGGATTAGCTTTTGGAGGAGCTCCTTTTACTGTTAAAACACAATCATACAATGGAACATCATGGTCAGAGGTTAATGAATTAACTACTGGACGAACTGATATTGGTGGTTCAGGAACTCAAACGGCAGCATTGGCTGCAGGTGGAGCTACTCCAGGGTATGTAGCTAGTAATCTTTCAGAAGAATGGGACGGAACTAACTGGAGTGAAGGAAATAATTTAGGAACGGCTAGATATAAACCAACTCAATTTGGAACTCAAACAGCATCAGTTACAGTAGGCGGAGATACAGGTCCTGCTAATGTGAATAATGTAGAAGAATATGATGGTACTTCTTGGACAGCAGCAACAGTTTACCCTTCAACATTAACATATGCAGCTTCAGCAGGAACTCAAACAGCAGGATTAGTTTTTTTAGGAGACATTGGTGTCGGTTATGGTGCTACATCAAATACTTATAATGGTACAAGTTGGGCAGCAAGTGCAGCTTTAGCGAACGCTGGAGGTAATACAGAGGGTTGTGGAACAGGGGCTTTGGCTCTAGCAGCATCAGGGGGTCCTTTGGCTGGAAGAACATCTGGTTCAGAAGAATATACAGGCGAAATAACTGCATTAGATTACAAAACACTAACAACAAGTTGATAATGAAACAAATTAATAGTATAACAATAACAAAGGAGTAAACATTATGGCACTATTTATATATGGTACTGCTACAAACACTGGAAAAGGATTCTTCACTCATCAAGATAGACAGAATTTTTATCTTTCAGGTCACCCTGCAAACGTCTGGGTTGTTGGTAACAACGAAAAAGGCGCACTATGGTTAGCTGAAAAGAACGGTGTTGAGAAGACAAAATCAGAAGCACAGGCTCTTGTTACAGCTGAAGTTGAAGCTGCACAAGCTGCGTGGGATTTATTGTCCGACGAGCAAAAAGCTATGTCACATAGACCTAGTCAAATAACACTCCCTTAAGGAATTTATAATGGCTAGCTACAATACAATTAAAGGACTGACAGTTAAATATTTATCAGCAGATCCTGCGAATCCAGAAGATGGACAGGTATGGTATAATTCTACTACGGGTAATTTGCGTGTTGAGGGTATGGTTTTAGCTGGATCATGGGCATCTGGTGGAAATATGAGTACAGCTAGATATCAATTAGGTGGAGCAGGAACTCAAACAGCAGCATTAGCAATTGGAGGTAGCCCTAATGGGTCTTCTTCTACTAGTGCAACAGAAGAATATGGTGGAACTGCTTGGACAGGGGGTGGAAGTTTACCAGGAGCTATTAGTTATACAGCAGGTTGTGGGACTCAAACAGCAGGATTACAGGCAGGTGGTGCTAATATTCCAGCTTTTGCATCAACTACAACAAATGAATATGATGGAAGCAGTTGGACAGGAGGTGGAGCTTTAAATACAGCAACAGGAACTACTGGACAATTAATGGGGAGTCAAACAGCAGGTTTAATTACAGGCGGAGATATAGTTCCTGGAGTACCTAGAGGAATAGCAAATGTTGAGGAATATAATGGAACAGCTTGGACAGCTGTAACAGCTTTACCAGCAGTAAGACAAGATCAAGGAACCTCTGGAATACAAACAGCAGCTTTAGTTTTTGGTGGATTACAAGATACTAACCCCGCAACACCTAATACTGTGTTAAGCTCAACTTTAGAATATGATGGTTCATCTTGGACAGCAGGAGGAAGTCTACCTGCCGCTAGAAAAAATTTAGGGGGCTCAGGAACCCAAACTGCAAGTTTAGGGTATGGAGGAAATCCTGGAGCTACTCCTACTAATGTTAATATAACACTAGATTATAATGGGACAGCATGGAGTGTAAATCCAGCAACTTTGGTAGCTGGAACTCAAAGAGCTGGATATTCAACAACAGCTCCCTCTACAGCTGCAATTATGTTTGGGGGAGTGAATCCATCAATCACAGCGGCTACTGAAGAATATAATGGTCCAAGCACTCAAATTAAAAACATAACTACAAGTTAAACTTGACATATAACTTTAACCACATCATAGTAGTCGTATAAATAGAATTATATTATAGCATATAAAATGTTTTATAATGAAACAGGAGAAATTGTAAATGAGTGAAAAAATAGTAAACGAGAAAAGAAATATTCATGCACTAATAGAAAAAGAAGCACCTAGCTTAAATAATTTATTAGATCCTAATGATGTTAAAGAATTTAAAGAATTAACAAATGAATTAAGAGATACTTGGACTAAAAAACAAGTCTTTAGAACTGAAACAGAAATGAGAATGTCTGTTCTTCAAGATGCTAAATACCCTACAAAGGCATCTAAATATTGGCAGTGTGTTAGAGAACAAAATGTATTCCTAGAAAACTTAATGAGTTTATCTTTTGATGCAAGACGTAATGAAGTTAAATTAAAAAGATTAAAACAAAAATTAGAAACAGAAACAGACGAATTAAAAAAAGAATTAACCCAAATTGATATAGATGAAAAAACTTATTCAGTAGCTAATATGCAATTAGTAGCTAGAGATAGAATGAGAGAAATAAAACTATGGTCAATTCTTAAAAAAGAATTTAATGATGGTTCGTTTGATGATAAAGATGTTAACACTCATCAATTAGATTCATATCATATAATAATGAAAAACAAAGCAGAGACATTAACATCAGGTTCATCACAACCAGAAGTATTTAATGTATTAGGTCAATTACAAACTATTGAAAGAGTTAAAAAATCAGGAGAGATGATCTATAATAAGAAAGAAAAATTGACTAATGGTCTTGGAGCAAAATCCGAATAAGAAATTATTTTTTTTAGTAGCACTACCACGATCTGGTAATACGATGTTTGCTTCTATAATGAATCAAAATAAAGATTTGGTAGTTACTGCAAACTCTATTACTTTAGAGATAATGAAAGATTTGTTTTTATTAAAACAAACAGATGTCTTTCAAAATTTTCAAGATCATAAATCTTTAGATAATGTTTTAGATTCAGTCTATGATACTTATTATAAAGATTGGAAACAAAAAATTATTATTGATCGTGGTCCAGTAATGACTATTGGTAATTTTGAACTAGTTAAAAAACATTACAAA
>Ga0075109_1000609_pt1 | contig 23959 bp, 21 predicted proteins | sample AntAceMetag02UKD_FD_69798 | JGI IMG/M metagenome (GOLD analysis project Ga0075109, IMG submission 69798) | Saline lake microbial communities from Ace Lake, Antarctica - Antarctic Ace Lake Metagenome 02UKD | ecosystem: Environmental > Aquatic > Non-marine Saline and Alkaline > Saline | place...
ATGGGCGACACGAAGCTCGAGCCAATACCGGCAATATCTACAGGTTCATTAGGACTAGATATTGCACTGGGCATAGGTGGCCTGCCAAGAGGGCGTGTTGTCGAAATATATGGGCCAGAGTCATCAGGTAAGACAACGCTGACTCTACAGGTTATCGCTGAGGCACAAAAAGTAGGTGGTAGCTGCGCGTTTATAGATGCGGAACACGCGCTTGATCCGATTTACGCCAGAAATTTAGGGGTAGATGTAGACAACCTTTTGGTTAGTCAGCCAGACACCGGCGAGCAAGCGCTTGAAATTTGCGACATGATCGTGCGTTCTGGCGCTGTAGATGTTGTAGTTATTGACTCGGTAGCCGCATTAACACCAAAGGCAGAAATTGAAGGCGATATGGGTGATAGCCATATGGGGCTGCAGGCTCGTTTGATGTCTCAAGCTCTTCGAAAGATGACCGGCAGTATTAAAAACTCTAATACTCTAGTCATTTTTATAAACCAGATTAGAATGAAAATCGGTGTGATGTTCGGATCTCCAGAAACGACCACCGGTGGTAATGCATTAAAGTTCTACTCATCGGTACGTCTTGATATACGTCGTATTGGTTCTATTAAGGAAGGCGATGAGGTGGTCGGCAACGAGACTCGAGTTAAAGTTGTTAAGAACAAAGTTGCGCCTCCGTTCAGACAGACAGAGTTTCAAATTATGTATGGGAAAGGCATCCATCGCATGGGCGAGGTGATAGACCTTGGTGTTAAGCAGGGTTTAATCGAAAAGTCCGGCGCTTGGTACGCTTACCAGGGTGAAAAGATTGGCCAAGGCAAAAAGAATGTCGCGGTTTTTCTGAACGAGAACCCTGCGATTGCCGAAGAAGTTGAGAAACAGATTCGTGCTCAACTGTTAGGCGGCAGTAAAGAAAAAGAAGCTGAGCCAGCAAATGACGATGCTGTTGTACTGGCAGGCGCTAACGCTAAATAGGTGCCAAACGATAAGTAGGTGCTAAATAATAAATGGGTGTCAAATAAGTAGTTTCCCCATAGACCCGAATCACTCTCCTAGTGATGTCCCCGTTCTCAGGCGAGCCGCCATGGATTTCTTGGCTCGCCGAGAACACTCTTTCTTCGAATTATCTCAAAAATTATCAAAAAAGTTTCCGGAAACGGATTCCGAGCAACTCACTGCCGTCATAAAAACCCTGCAGGATCAAAACCTTCAATCAGATGATCGGTTTGCTGAGTCCTATGTTCGCTATCGTCGATCTAGGGGCTTTGGTTATTTGCACATCAAAGCAGACCTTGCGAGTCGCCGAGTAAGTGAAGACACTATTTCCCTGTATTTGCTCAATGATGACGGCTGGGCGGCGATGATTGAGGCATTGGTTTTGAAAAAGCTAAGGGGTGGCAAGTGTTTTCTTTTTGGTAGCAAAGATCATCGAAAAATCATGCGGTTTTTGACTAGCCGTGGCTTTACTAGTGATCAAATCAGAAATGGCTTGCAATCCTGGCTAGTCTAACTGGGTATCAGGCGACTCAAGATATTCAAAATTAAGTTCGTTGTTTCTATTTTGAGTTGAAATGGTGGTATGGTTTGCGCCTAATACTAGTGGCTAACCTTTAAAATCATTTCACCGCTGGATATTTACTATGCAATATTTTAGAAATATCAACACGACTTTCCTCGCTGCTGGCCTTCTATTGTGTGCATCTCCTTCAAATGCTAACGAATTCTATCTGCTGAATCTAAGCTTAGGAGAAGAGTCAAATGTGCCGAGAGGCATTGACGATTTTCATGAGCGGGAATCGACTTTCATGCGCGCGGGTATAACAGCTGGAAAACGAATTCAGCTCGGTATAAACGACTCGCTGACCTTCGCGGGTAAACTAGGCTATCGTCGCTTCGATGAGCTTCGTGGATTTGACCGAATTGAGTTAGGGGTTAGTGCAAGCTACCGCTATAAATTTGGGTTTGGCCCATTTGCCCCGGCCGTAAATGCTAGCGTTAATTATAATGTGGAAAATGGTGCAGGGCAGGCTCGCGACACTGAGGCTGCCCAAATCGAACTTAGCGTCGGCAAACGGTTTCAGTCAGGCTTTACTCTTGAGGTTGGCATCGACTATCAGCGTAACACCACCAATGATTTGGAGGATGATCCTGCTGTAGAGACCTTTGGCTATGATCCGATAAATGTTTTGCCCAATGAGCTATTTGATTTCGAATCTATCAGCGCCTTTTTCGCTGCAGATTATGAGTTCGCTAGCGGTTGGCGCACAAGCTTAAACTATCGCCGCATTAACGGTTTTACTGTCGCCAGCACCACTCAACCCTCATTGAGAATCTACAAAATTTCTGATGCTTTTTACTCTGACCCTGCGTTTTCAACTTCTGACTCAAAGAAACCTTGGTTTGGCTATTTACTTGAAACTAATTCAGACCAGTGGGAGGGGGCCTTGAGCATTCCCTTATCGATGGACACTTCCATTGACTTCAGTGTTAACTGGACCGATATTAGTGCGCCTGAGCGCGGTAACTATCAAAACACCATTCTTGCCATTACGCTTATACATTCCCTATAGGGCAGGGTTTTTCACGTTATGAAGCTACGTCTAAATCTTATCGGCGGTTTTTTGTTTTCGGTTCTCGGCGCTTATGGCAACGCCCAATCCTTGAGTGTTCAGCTTAATGATGGGGAGGGCAATCCCATTAGCGACGCAGTTATAGAAATTCTACTGCCAGATGAAATACGCTCCGAGTATCAGCCCGGAGCTGATGCGACAGTGGATCAACTGGATAAAGAATTCGTACCTAATATATCGGCAATAGTATCTGGGAACAGCATCTTTTTTCCAAATAGCGATGACATTCTTCATCATGTTTATTCGTTTTCGCCAACTGTCTCTTTTAATATTCCGCTGTACGGCAAAGGAAATTCTGACCAGTATAGTCAGACATTTAACTCAGTTGGTGTTGTTGAGATAGGCTGCAATGTTCATGATTGGATGCTGGCTTATATTTATGTGGCAGAAACTTCTCTCAGTGCGATCAGCAACGATATTGGGCTAGCTATTTTAGAGACGGTCCCATCTGGTACTTTTGAGCTGCGAATTTGGCATTCTCGTTTACGGGATAACAGTATGGCGATGACCCACACGATTGAATTTTTTGATGGTGAGCAAGCAAATCTAAGCTACACACTTGAGTTGAAAAGAGGTCGCCGAATTCGCCGTTCCCCTTCGTCGAATAGAACTCGGTATCGTTAATTTTGTTGACAAACTAGGCTATTACTCATGTTAGCGTTTGGGAGTTTTAGATCGCGTTTAAGTTTTTTCCTTTTGTGCCTACTCACGCCTGTCCTAGGCGGCATTTTTTACTACGTTAATCGAAATAATATCGAATACACCGAAGAGACTATTAATAGTTACTTAGAATTGGGTGCTGACGTATTTGATTTTACTAGAGCCCAGCAGGCAGAGACCTTGCAAGCGATCACCAATAGCCTAACCTGGGGTTTTGGTTTTAGAGCCGCGTTTGCTTCAAACGATCCCGCAACACTCTTTGGTGCATCATTGAATGTTCTCGACAGATCTATTGGTAAAGCCGATATGCTAATGATTGTAGATCTGAATGATAACGTCGTAATCGACACAAGTTTGCAAGGCTATACAAAGTTGTCAGGGGCTTGGTTATCTTTAATAGAGGAAGCAGATGCAAATGAAGAAGGCCTGGCGGAGGCGATTGTTGCAATCGATGGCGATCCATTTCAATTAATAGCATTACCACTTTATCTGCCTAGGCAAGTGGCTTGGATTATCGGTGGGTTCGCACTGGATCAAAACTTTGTAGAGAGAGTTAAAGAAACCATCGTCTCGGAGGTCAGCATAATACGCCGCAGCGATGGGAGTAATTTAGAGGTTGTTGCGTCTACTTTGAGTACTGCAAGGCAGCAGATATTAGCCGAGCAAATGCCAATAAACTGGTTGGCCGTGGATAGTCTTCAACGGATAAGTCTGGAGGGGGAGGAATTTACAACGCTGCTGCGTAGTCTGTTTGGATCTTCTTCAGATGAACTACAAGTGCTCGCTATTATTCAGCGCTCTTATGATGAAAATAACGAGAATGTTGTTCAATTCCGGACCCTGCTTATTGAGTTTTATGCGGTGATTATAGCCATTAGCTTGATCGCTGTTGTGTTTCTTTCGAGATCGATTACTCAACCACTGGCAAAGCTTGCAAGCGCGGTCCAAAAAATCGAGGAAGGCGAGTATGGGAAGCCTGTGGAGGTTAACTCCCAAGACGAAATAGGGGACTTAGCAAATTCGGTAAACTCTATGGCTCGAGGGTTAGCAGAAAAGGAAAAGGTTCGAGATCTTTTAGGTAAGGTGGTCTCCCAGCAAATCGCTGAGCAGCTTTTGAACAATCCGGTGGAGTTGGGGGGCGAAGAAAAAATAGTCACTATCCTCTTCTCAGACATAAAGGGTTTTACCAGCTTTTGCGAAGGGCTGCGTCCGCAAGAAGTGCTAGTTCAATTGAATCAGGTTCTCAGCACCATTAGCAATATCGTGGAAAAACATAATGGAGTGGTCGACAAATTTCAAGGCGATGCTGTGATGGCGCTATTTGGGGCACCAATTTATTCGGAATTTGATGCTACCAATGCCATGTCAGCTGCCCTAGAAATTATTGACGCATTGGAGATAGGCGATTCCCGGTTGAGGGCCTGCATAGGGATCAGTACGGGGCTTGTTGTTGCCGGAAACCTAGGGTCCAGTAACCGCTTGAACTATTCTGTAATAGGCGACACTGTTAATTTGTCAGCCAGACTAGAGAGTCTAACTCGTCTGTATAACGTTACTAACATTGTCAGTGAGGCTAGCCGAGACGCTGCACCAAATTACTTTTATATGGAATTAGACGAAGTCTGTGTGGCGGGTAAAAGCCAAGCAATTAAGATATTTCAGCTGGTGGGGCTGTCTGATCAGATGTCTGCTGAAAAGTTAGCCATGTCAGCTGCCTTCGCGGCTGCTCTAAAGGCTTACCGAGCACAAAACTGGCGCCTCGCTCAGAGATTGTTTTCGCAATTGGCAGCCTCATGCGACAATGAGACATTGCCTAAGGTTTTCCTCGAAAGAATTGAGAGCTTTCAAATCACCCCCCCTGCAGAGGGTTGGGATGGTGTCTATATTTTCGGTAAAAAATAACCTTAGATGGACTAAACATCTACTCTGGACCTAATAAATGAAACTAATTAAACCTTTTCGCGGCCTTCGGCCAACTCGTGAGCTTGCGGCAAAAGTAGCTTCCCATCCTTACGATGTATTGAACCGTGAAGAAGCCGCTGAATTGGCAAAAGACAATCCCTACAGTTTCTTACATATAAATAAGCCTGAAATTGACGTCGCCGCTGATGTGGATATTCACGATCAGGCTGTTTATGACAAGGGGGCTGAAAACTTAAAGCGCTTTATAAGCGAAGGCACTCTAGTGCAAGACAGTGAAGAAAAGCTGTATGTCTACAAGCAAGTCATGGGGAACCATGAGCAAGTTGGCTTGGTTGCGGTGGCCTCGGTAGACGCCTATGAGAAGGGTTTGATTAAGAAGCATGAATATACTCGGCCGGTAAAAGAAGACGACCGAGTGGCACATATCGATGCCCTGAATGCTCAAGTAGGGCCTGTCTTTCTCACTTATAAGTCAAAAACCGCAATTGATTTATTGATAGATAAAGTAACCCTGACTGCTCCTGAGTATGAATTTGATGCCGAGGATGGCACGCATCATGTGTTTTGGGTTATCGAAGATTTAGCGTTGTCCGCTGACATTGAGGCGCAGTTTGCACAGGTGGATTGCCTTTACGTTGCTGATGGCCATCATCGCTCAGCTGCAGCATCAAGAGTGAAGCACTTAAATGCTAAGCGTAATGATGATCATGTGGGAGATGAGCCTTATAATTTCTTTCTGGCTGTCTTATTCCCTCATGACCAGATGCAAATTCTCGATTATAACCGAGTTGTTAAGGATCTTAATGGGCATTGCGATGCGGAATTTTTGGCAGCCCTTGGGAAATCATTCGCGGTAAGGCCAGTTGCTGACGCAGCAGAGGCAAAACCTCGTCAAGAAAAGGAGTTCGCGCTTTATCTCTCAGGGCAGTGGTACAAATTGGTAGCGAATTCTACGTTAATGGGCTCTATTGACGCCAGCGATCCGGTCAAGAGGCTAGATGTTAGTCTTTTGCAGGACTCCATATTTACACCACACCTTAATATTCTTGACCAGCGCACCGATAAGCGGGTCGATTTTGTTGGTGGTATTCGCGGCCTTGCTGGACTGGAAAAGCGTGTGGATAGCGGTGAGTGTAAGGCAGCATTTGCCTTGCATGCGACCTCCATTGAAGGTCTGATGGATATAGCTGATGCCGGTGAGGTAATGCCTCCAAAATCGACTTGGTTTGAGCCAAAGTTAAAAAGTGGTTTGGTCGTTCACCTGCTGGACTAATGTTTTTAAATTAGCTTGCTGGGGGTTTGTTGAGGTCGGGCTAATTTGGCAACCTTCAGCGGCTTTGCCGCAGACCTCAGTTCAGAAAATACCGTTGTGCGAAACTTCAAGCGCATCCCAATGTAGTGACAAAGTACTTTGCCGACGCGGCTTTTGGTATCGTTTAGTAAATGCATGGGAGCCTCAGGTTGCTGCAAGAATTAGTATCTAAAGAGTCGGTATGTACCTATTAAACGCCACCAAGCTGAAAAAGGTTTACACGCTCTTTCACCGAGACAGGCTCTATTGTAAGAGATTGGTTTGTAGGCAGTGCAGGTTCTGCCGGAGGAGTCTCTGAGGGCCTAAACTTTTGCTAGAGAAGGGTCTAGGCAGTCCAGACTCAGATAAGCTACGCACTGGCAGACCAGTCACCGATCCCATAGAAAAAGCCGCATCACCTATCAGGTGGTGCGGCTTTTTTACTGGCTAGACTTACAGTCTATTAGGCGGCGTTTTGCTTCTCGGTATTTATCAGGGTTGCCTTCGGCGTGCCAATGGGGATATTTTTTGGCTGCATTGCGTCAGGAATTTTTCTCAATAATTCTATATAAAGCAATCCGTTAGTAAGCCTTGCTGATGTAACTTCTACATGATCCGCGAGTTGGAAACGGCGCTCGAAGTTTCTCGCTGCAATACCTCGATGGAGAAAGTTTTTGCTCTCGGCCTCGGCTTGATGCACGCCTTTTACTAGCAAAGTGTTTTTCTCGGTTTGAATGTTTAGTTCAGCTTCGGCAAACCCAGCAACCGCCATTGAGATTTGGTATTGGTCTGTGTCTAGAAGCTCAATATTATAGGGTGGGTAGCCATTCGCGCCGCTATCTGCGCGGTTCACGGAGTCTAGTAAAGTCGAAAGGTGATCGAAGCCTACAGTAGTTCTGTAAAGGGGTGAAAAGTCAAAATTTCTCATGTTCATATCCTTGATGCCGGCAAATACCGACTGTGGTTTAGCAATATGTGGTTTGCCCATCAAATGATCGGGCGGTTGCACAAGCCTCCTAAGAGCGCTTGCTAGACTCATATATAGGGTTGTTAATGTGTATTTCAAGCGCTGTCTGAAGATTTTTAGTAAAATTTAAGCAGACTTGAAACTTTGCTACTAGCAATGTCTGCAATATTATAATTTTATAATAATCATACTAAACAGCTAGTTAAAGATAATAATTAATGTAAGATATTCTATTTTTCTGTGGTCATTGCTCATTGTTAAGGGGTTTAAAAAAGCCACGCTGCGAAACCTCGTCATAGTTTGTTGTGACATGTTTAGCCTGATGATTAAAGTGATTAGGGTATTGTGGGCGAAGTGTGTACCAATTTTTATTTTACCAAGGTATTATTATTTATACCATGGTAATAATTTATCATCACAGTAATAATATTTGTCTTTTAAAGCAATAAGGAAATGAAAATGGGTGGGTCAGTTTTTGCTTTTGCAGGTGAAAAATTAATAGCAGAAGGTTCAATAGCGCAGGTCAAAGAAAAAATACAAAACTATGTCGATAGGCAAAATTTCTTATTCTTCGACCAAGATAATGGTAAGCAAATAAGTTTAGACTTTGATCCGCGTTTAGACCCACAGCTGCCGAACGTCTCAGAGGGCAGGCCGGCGGTTAAAAATAAGCGCGGTCGACCAAGATTGGGAGTTGTAGGCAGGGAGATCACTCTTTTACCCCGACACTGGGAGTGGCTAGATGAGCAGCGTAGTGGTGCCTCTGCGACACTAAGGCGATTGTTAGATCAACATCGCTTAGATAATACTAGCGTGGACAAAACTCGTCTAGCGCAGGACAGCACTAATCGGTTTATCTATGCAATTGCCGGTAACCTCGGTAATTTTGAAGAAGCGGTTAGAGCCCTCTATGCCAACAATCCTGATGGCTTTGCCGAATGTGTGAAACGTTGGCCGTCGGATATCAGGCAATGTACAAAACACTACTCAGACGGTGCTTGGGGGTGAGGCTGGAGCGCTGTGAGAGGTGGTGTGGCGATGCAGCTTATGTTTGCCCGAGTGCCCAGCTAGACGAGTAACGGAGCGCGCAGATACATACAGCTGTATACTGGCATGCTAATCATCGAGTCCCTATGAATCAAAAGCCATCTACTTCGAACACAGAAAAACCGGCCTCCGCGGCCTTTACGCCGGCGCAATTACGCGCGTTAGCAGGCCAGATAGTGGCGAGTGGAGTTCTGGGCCGCTCAAAAAAATATGCTGCGCTGTTGGATTTTTTGGTCGAGTCCTCGATCGAATCTAAGTCGCCAAAAGAGATAGAGCTGGCAATTAGTGTGCTTGGCAAAAATGAGAGCTTTGATGTCTCCTCAGATGCCAGTGTCCGAGTTTATGTTCATCAGTTACGAAAGAAGTTGGACATCTATTACCGTGACTTTGATAAGAGCGCAGCTTATCGGATTATTATCCCCAAAGGTCAATATACAGTTGCTGCAATTGGCTATAGCCGCCCTTCGAGAATAGCCATTGGCAAAATCTGGTCATTTGCCGAGCTGTTTAAAATCAAGGCTTTGCTGGTAACGGCGGTGATTTTGCTTTCGGCCAATTTGATCTATCTGATAGGGTCCAATTCAGATATTGAGCCGGATCGTTTGGACTCCGTTTCATCGCATGCTATATGGAGGACTGTTCTTGAAGACCAACATCCTATTATGTTGGTGATGGGTGACTACTATATTTTTGGCGAGCTCAATGCCAATGGCAATGTAGCTAGGATGGTGAGAGAGTTTAACGTTAACTCCCGCAGCGATTTAGAGAACCTCCAGTTTCAGGACATTGAGCTCGCTGAAAATTACCTCGACCTCGACTTATCCTATATGCCTGAGGGCAGCGCCTATGCGTTAGCGCGAATTGTCCCGATACTGCGCTCGAGCAATAAAACAGTAAACATAACGATGATGTCAGATTTGTCAGCAGCTGACATTAGAGATAACCATATTGTTTATATTGGCTACATAAGTGCGCTAGAAAAACTCACGCAGATGACCTTTGCAAGCTCAGGGCTACAAATTGGTCGCAGCTATGATGAGCTGATCGATAAGCAATCATTACAGTTTTTTACGAGCGATGCTGGCTTGCCTGAAGATGGCGAGCAATTCAGAGACTATGGAATGTTTTCAACGTATCCCGCTAGCAGTGAAACTCAGGTGGTTATGATTGCGGGCATGCGCGATGCAGGTTTGATGCATACTGCGAAAGCGTTATCGGAAACCCAATTCTTAGATGATTTAGTCGTTGCCATTGATGATGATACTGACGAGGCTGTCGCGTCTTTTGAGGCGCTTTTTGAAGTATACGGTGTAGATCGATTGAACTTTGAGGCAAATCTGGTTTACGTAAATTCGCTAGATGTATCTGCTATTTGGTCACATCAAAGCGGTCTATGAGGCTACGCCTAGGTGTGTCGCCCAACAGTCAAATGACTCTATTTTCTTTTACTGAATCTCTTCGAGCTTTAATGGCCAGCTGCTTCGCCTTGATTTTTCCGTATTTATTGATCGAGAAGTAGGCATTACGTTGCCTACGCTTACTACCATTGCCTTGCTGCCAGGTAGCAACCCAAGAATGATCCTTTTCTGAATAACTGACACCTATTTCTCCCGAAGAATTTAGTGGGGAGACTTTTCTGGGGCTGTATTTCGCAAATGGCCAGTTGTCTCTATAAATTTTCTGGCCTTGTTCATCTCGGACTTTTTTAGCCGCAGCGATGGCTTTGGCTTTGCTGCCGAACCTTTTAAACGGGAACGATTGCTGGAAGCTGTTGCCGTCGTATTTGATTCGTACCCAGGCGCAATTGGTTCCCCGAGACTCGATTATGCTTATATGGTGCAGTGCACTCAGTTTCTTCAAGACTACCTCTCTAGCGTATTGTGAATAATGATGTCGCCAAGAAATCTGAATTGGTTCGCAAAATCATTACCATTGATAGAATAGAAAGCGTTTATTTCAACTTGATTTCATAAAAAACAAAAGATTTAGGATGATTAGGGGCGCTTAGAAATGCCTAAAAGAAGTTGTGTGTCGGTTGAAAGCCCCAGAAATCGCTTGTGCTAGCAAGCCTAAAGGGCTGTTTTTGATGGTAATTTTTTATACTGAAGCGGTTCTACTAATAATGCTAGGAAGTCGGCACTAACCTTGAGACTTTGGCTACACTTTAGTTCGCTTTCTAGCTTGCTCTCAAAACATGCCTTTTTCAAGCCAAACTTCTGATTAGCTAAAGCCAAGTTTAGGCATGGGCCGCCATGTGCTGGATTACCCCAGGCTTACGGCTCTCTACGTGGGATATGCTGTAGCTGTATGCTTTTGCGCTAGGGTCAATGTCCATAGCTTCATCAATAGCAGCCGCTAAGTCAGCCTGTGCTGCTTGCTCTGTTAGGTAGGGTCCGGAGATCTTCACTTGCAGAGTCGGCTCATTTGGTGCAGAAGCCACTATATAAAAGTTTTTAGAATTCACATTATTCCCAGCCGATGGAGTAACAGCTCCAACTCAACTTGTTTTGTGCTGAAACCGTATTATAGGCCTTTATCGGCCGCGTAGTAGACACCAATAGCTCCCATACTACAAGATCGGAAAACCAATTTTTTTTCTTACAATTGCAGCTGGATTTAAATGGCCTGAACGATGATCGAGTGATGCTCAAGGTTAGCTCAGCCGTTACAGCAAGTATGTGTCGCAGTTCTCACCTAGGGCATAGCTAAAGTTTGGCTAATATATGGCTGAGTCCCGGTTGGACTAAGGTTGCCTTTCATACAAGAGGACAAAGGGTTTGCAGCATGAGACTAGTGGATTGTGAAAAAAGGCCGCCGTCACTGGCTGGAAATTTTGAAGAAAACGGGCTGCTATCAAGTAATATGACCGCTTTGACTGCTTTTGCTATTAATGGCCTGACCTTTAGCGTCATAGAGCTCTTTGCTAGGGTTGATTCCCTTAAGAATGTCCAATTGCTTGCCATTGCGTTTTTTAGTTTTGCTGATGACAAAGGTATTAACACTATTTTGCTCGTTGCAAGACTCTTTCGCGGTATTTAGTTCGTGCCGCGTTTTCTGGCAGAGTGCGGCACTGGGCGAGCTAGAGGTTTCTGTCTCGTCAATCTCGCCATTTTCAGTTTTTTTTAGAAATTCTGAAAAGCATGTTTGAAAGCCTTTTGACTGCAGCCGACTTTAGCGCTGGTTGTGGCTTGATTCAATAACGGCTAGTAAATCCGTTTTTTGTCTCAATATGTTTGGGAGTTCATCAAGCCGTCCTGTTTCTATAGGCCTGCGCTGGGCAATAAAAATATTGGTTACGAGTAGGCAGAGATCTAGTTCGCTGTCTAAAAGAGCGTAAAGTTCTGATAATTGGAGTACTAACTGTCTATTGAGCTTTCAAGTGAAAGAATTTTGCTCGCAATGCTGTCCGAATCAATAGTGTAATCTCCAGAGGTAATGCGGTTATCAAGCTCAACGATGCGTGCAGCGTCGATATCTGGTAAATTCTGGATGCGTGATTCCAGCGCGCTCATGTCTACAGCCTGAGAGTTGACTGCTACCGTCGGGCTCGAGGTCTGAGAACTGGTGTCGCTAACGGCACGCCGATCGCCCCTAAATTGGGTGGTAACGGCTGCTTTGGTAGCGCGGTTTTCAGGCGCGGTTTGAGTAATATTAGGTCCGGTTTTATTCACAACGACAACACTTCTATATCCATTATTAAGAAAATTCTTTCCCTTTGCCGGCATTCCCCAAAAAACATTTTTTGGGTATTGGTAGCGGGTCTAAATTATAACGACTGGTGTAAAAATATCTTTAAGTCGATTTGATGTCTTCTTGATTCAAGCATTAGAAGTTAGAGTTATAGTAAGAATAGTCGCATAAAATTAATTTAAGCCTCTGTTATAATTGAATTTTTTCCTTCCCAGAGCCGGCGTCTTCGGCCTGATGATCATTTCTGAGCTGTTATTCCTAACGTTAATTACTTTGCCGAGGGCGCTATCTTGGAGCGCCTCGTCTTGCTGTCTGATTGTTAAATTTTTCGATTCTGCGACTAATTGCACCAGGTCCCTACGTTGAATAAGCAGTGGTTTAGTTAAACTGTCCAGAGAGAATCGAGCGCCGCTCGTTAGTGGGTACTTCAGCTCCTAGGCTATTACTAAATCCCTTTCAGCTAGTGGTGTTCGTCCAAGCGTGGCAAACTTTTTTCCGTTAGCCGCAACTGCCTTTCCTCAATGGCTGTGCCGCGTCGAATATTGTCCGTAGCAACCAACACATTACCGAATAAATTAACTTCGCCAGCGACCTATTTGGTCCAAGGCGGGTCACCGGCGCTTGCTTTAACTTGAAGCTTGCCGAAGCCTTGCTGATTACCCTTTAAAACAGGCTGAAGACTCGAGGGACAACTAGTCAGATTAAGTCGTGGGTCAATATAATCCACGCCAATTTCAATCCGGTGCTTGGGCTGCAACCTGCCAGCGTGAAAATTCTCGAGGAATTACTCTACTTCATTGGTAATTTGGGCAATGACACTTTGTTCGGCAATCGCAGAAGAGTTTGCTCCTAACGCCGTCAGTAGGGTGGGAGGCAGCGGTCTTCGTCTCTGGCAAAGGACCTAATTATTTCAAGATTAAACACCACAGCAGATATCTTAACTTCTCAGCTCAATTTATTGGAGCGTTTGTGTGGGGGGTAAAAAAGATTAATGAGCCCAATGGCAGGTTTATAGAAAGATTAGCGACTAGTCTCATGAAGTAGGGTTAAGTGATCGGCCGAGAGTAAGGCGAATAGTAAGAACGATGGAAAATGAATAAACCGAATAGGGAAGTTCACACTGTACTCAAAAAAAGCTGCCTTGGCGCAGTATAAAAAGATTGGCAGCGAATCGGCAGTAAAAACAGCTAGTCCACACGGTCTAATACAAATGCTAATGAGCGCAGCGCTAGATCGGGTAGCACAAGCAAGGCGGCCTTTGAGAATAACCATATAGAACAAAAAGGCGTTTTGCTGGGGAAATTCATATCCATTACCGCTAGATTGCAGGGCAGCCTTGATGAAGAAAAAGGTAAAGATTTAGCAGGCAATTTGGACAGGCTCTATGACTGTATACAACGCTGGCTATTTGACGAGAATGTGAGTAATGATATGTCAATGGTGCAAGAAGTGTGGGGTTGTTGCTGAAAGTCAAATCTTCTTGGGATGAGATAGCACCTGCCTAGTTGTTAACTTTATGCGGCAGAGTCTCGCGCTAGCGGGTTTTAGCAGGCATCTTGAAATTTCTCTCATAATTGACTGAAAACCATCTACAATGCCTACCTGAAGGTAAAGAGCAGAGACTGCTAGGTTCTGGCTGTAAGTTCTGGCTCTCGATTTCAATAAAGCACTAGCTGTCAAAATTCTTTGGCTATTTTGTAGATGGTTTATCAATCATGGTGGAAGAAACAAAAATACTGTTAATCACCGACGAGGAAAATAATCGTCGCGAGTTTGAGACGGTATTAGCGTTCCTTGGTGAAACTGTAGTTTCCGCAAGCTCAATTGACTGGCATGTTAGAGCTAGCGAGGCGACAGCAAAGCCATCCGATTTTAGTTTGGCGTTAATCGGGAACTGTTCCAAGTCTGCTGTTGGCGAGTTGTTGTGCGATTTGCATCGCTGGGAGGAGGGGTTGCCTTTTGTACTAGTGGGCCAGGTTGATCTGCCTGAGCATTTTGATGCGGACATCACCTCGAGAATTACCGCCACATTAGGCAAAAAGCTGAGCTATCAGCCGCTGCTTGATTCCCTGCATAAAGCCAAGCTATTTCATGAGCATTATAATCGCTTACGAGATTTCGACGGTGTTAAAGATTTTAATATGTTCCGCAGTCTTGTTGGAAACAGTGACGCAATTCATCGGGTCCGACATATGATGGGTCAGGTCGCCAACACTGAGGTCAGTGTTCTCATCACCGGTGAGTCTGGCACAGGTAAGGAAGTTGTTGCACGAAATCTGCATTTGAACTCGGCAAGGGCGGACAAACCCTTCGTCCCTATTAACTGCGGGGCGATACCCAGAGAACTTTTAGAAAGTGAGCTTTTCGGTCATGAAAAAGGTGCGTTTACTGGTGCCATTTCTTCGCGAGCAGGTCGTTTTGAGCTAGCCGAAGGAGGAACTCTGTTTCTAGATGAGATAGGGGATATGCCTCTGAATATGCAGGTTAAATTGCTTCGAGTACTGCAAGAGCGCAGTTTCGAGCGAGTGGGGGGAGTTAAGACTCTGCAAACCAACGTTAGAATTCTAGCTGCCACTCATAAAGATTTGGAAGCAATGATTGACCTCGGTGACTTCCGCCAAGATTTGTACTATAGAATCAATGTATTTCCTATCGAAATGCCTTCGCTGCGTGAGCGAGCCGAAGATATACCGCTGTTGTTAAACGAATTGATTACAATCTTGGAGGCGGATAAAAGAGGCTCAGTAAGATTCAATTCTGGCGCGATATCCTCGCTATGCAGACACCCTTGGCTGGGTAACGTTCGCGAGTTGGCAAATTTAGTTGAGCGCATGGCTATTCTATATCCTCATGGCATTGTCGGTATCAACGATCTGCCAAACAAATTCCGCCACTTAAGTGACCAAGAAATTGCTCAGGTGACTTCAGATGCTGCGACCGGAAACACAGTAGTCAACGTTACTAGCAATTCGGCGCCTAAAACCGATACAGAGACTTTGCTGCCCTTGAATGGTTTGGATTTAAAAGAGTATTTGGCAAATCTTGAAAAGGACCTGATCAGTCAGGCTCTTGACGATAGCGCCGGCGTAGTTGCACGTGCCGCGGATAGATTGAATATTCGACGGACTACACTAGTGGAAAAAATGCGCAAATACAATTTACAAAAGAAGCAAGATGATGAGGCTGTTCGGGAGCTAGATTCCGAAGTTGAAGGCAACGATAAGGGCAATGAAAAAGACACGGTTGCGTCTAGCTAGCGCCTGTTTAAGGTCGCTTAGCTCTATTACACCTCAAGCCTTGCACTGGTGCCCTCTCTAACGCTATAGGCTGTCTCTTTTTTTTCTTGGGTGATGGCTTGGTCATCTGCTTTCTTCTTTTTTCTTTCTTCTTTTTGCCCTTTCTTTAGCTTAACTTATACCAATACGCCGAACTCGCCAATAGCGCAGCTACGCAAAGTGCTTATGCTGAGCTTGGCGGCATATAAGGCTTTCGTCTATTAGTTTTTCACGCTGATTTGCCGTGCGCCGTAATTGCTTGATTGCCCATTTTTGTCGATGATGCGAATCGCTAAGCGATAGCTGCCATTGGGCATAGTTGTGGTGTCAAATTCATAACTAAAGCCGAGCCGCGGAGAATTAGGATCGGTTTTTACCGACATTGCGGCTACGACATCGGGCCGGCTAATACCGTAGTTCAATACCCCAACCTCAACACCCTCTATAAGCAACGAGATGGACTCTATGCCAATGTCTTCGAGGTAAGCCCAGCCTTCGATATGGGACATGCCGGTTAACTGCGCATTTGCTAATGGAGGGTCTATCCAGGCCCTTGGAGGAAAGGGGCAGGGGTTGGCTCTGACAGTTTTGTTGTTAGACGAACTGAAAGTAGATGAGGCTTTGTAGAAGCTGAATTTCTTGTCACCATTAAAAAGAGACAAGCTATCCAAGTATTCCAAATTAGGGACTTGTCGACACATTTTCATCATCACCGCTGTTTTTTCTATCACATTCAGCGTGCTGTCCTCAGTGATAAATAGCACTGGTGAGTCAGGCCTTTGCTGAAGGGCTGATTCGTCCATTTGCCAGAGTTTGAGTTGAGTGATGCGGCCATCGCGAACAGCCTTATCTTCATCAGAAGTTAATGGGTTGCTGCTAAGACCGGCGAAGGCGATTTGCCCGGCGGTGTAATAATTGTCACTTATTATAGTTGGACTAGATTCAGGGAATTGTTCAGCGATAAGTCTAGATGAATAGGCGGCAAGCTCACTCCATCCAGCCATTTTGTTGGACAGTACCCCAGGGCCTGCGACTGTTTGTAAAGGCAGCTGGAATGCCTGGGAGCCTATGCTCGTCAACGCTACAAGTGTGCCTATAAAACCTATGGTGGGTATTGCTGCAATGGTATTGCGGGCGATTCTAGTGCCGTATTTAGTTTCGATTAGAGCGCGCAATTCATCCATTGTGTGTGGGGCAAATACAAGTAATGGAAAGTAGGCCGAAAGCGGCCAATGCAGCGACGTACTATTGGCGTCAGTCCATGGTGCGAGCACTAAATACACTGTGCCGTTGCACAGTGCAAAACAGGCCAATAGCACAGCATTGCGGTCGCCCCTTCGATGGCGCAGCAACTGCCAAGCGACAAAGCCGAGTAACAAGTACATTGGTGGGGTTACTATGCCCGCTTGTTTAAAAATATGCAGTAGACCTGACGCCTGAAACTGCCAAGGGTGTCGGTCAATCAAATAGAAATTGGCGCTGGCTAGTTGATTTTCGATATTAAACCAAATGATTGGAAAGAGACCTATGGCAGCAACCCCAACTGCAAACCAAAACTTGGGATTGCGCCATTGCTTATGTTCGTCTTTGAAAAAAACTAGAAACACCAGGGCCGCAATTGGATATAAGAAGAACCGATAATGAGTGCTAAAGCCTAATGCTACGGTAATGCCAGTTGCTAGCCAGTAGATGAAACGGTCGGTTCGTAGGGCTCTTTCAAAAGAACCTATGGATAGCAGCCCGAAAACAACAAGTGGTACGTCAGGAACCGCCAGCAATCCCATAAAACCACCCATAGGAATGCACAGTGCAAGTAGGGCAGACAGTAGGGCTTGTCTTCTATTAGTGATTGGCAACGCCACCCAATAGATAAGAAGAGGTATGCAGGTCCCCAAGAGTATAAACAAACTTCTAACCGCCAAAGTGTTGCTAGAGTCAAGCAGGGAGCCCAGCCCGACTAGCAAGGCTGTCATAAAAGGAAGGTCGCTGTAGGCAATTGCAGGGCGAGTTGAGGCCAGCCAATAAAAAATTTCATCGCTGTATAGGTCGAGTGAGGAGGCCAGAAACAATTTCACACAAAGCAATAACCCCATTCCTAGGGTGAGAAGCTTAGCCAGACTTTTCTCACTTAATTGTTCAGTCATATAGTTGGCAAAAATTATATTATGTCCTAAAAACTATCCGGCATTTTGTAGATGTCGGCAGTAATTGCATCGTTAAGAATCCTGCTTGCGTGAGCTTAGTTAGCATACTAAGGAGAAGCAAATAGAGCGCGTGCTTTTGACCTAATTTTGATCGGCGCATTAGCGTCCATAGGAATAGGGTTGGTAATAATAGAAGGCCACTAGAACTTATATACGGTGCTAACACGCTTGTTACTATTGCGCCTAGGCGAAGCAAGTTTGATTGCTTATCAAAAAGGAAAAAGCAAAAAGCAACGGCGAAAACAATGCTGTAGTTTTGTACTGATGAGGTTGCCGAAGCGATGGTAGACCAGTGAAATATCGAGAATAGGAAAAGACAAGTCACGCAAATAGCAAGGTATCTATTTCGAATGCCTTGTGTTGATTTAAAGAGAATAAAAATGACCCCTAGCAATGAAAGGGAGCCAAAATAGCTTATCAGTCGAAAGTCGACGCTACTATTGAACACTTAAGTGAACCTCGCCAAAAGACCGGCTAAAACGACTCTGTGGCTGACGTGAATGTCGAATAGGCCATAGGCAAAATTCGCTTCAGAATTAATCAAGTAAGCCAAAATGCTGCTGAAATGGTCCTGTTGGGGAATGTCTGCACTGAACAATAGTACCGAGGCATAAAAGCAAGTTATTGCGAAGACTGATACTCGTAATAAATTCGAGTCGTTAATCATTGCTACGCGGCTTGTGCTAAAACAGCATGGCGTGCGGTCACAATGCTGGTTCCCCGATTACGGCAGATTCTAATTCTAGGCTGATGGATAGTCCGCTAGCGGTTGTCTGTTTTAGTTTAGTAAGCAAGTAAGAATGGTCTTTGGCGAACCAAATAGTGGTAACTCTTTTGTCATCGTCATCCTTTATTCGTTCGACAATAACACAGTCGAGTCTTCCTATAGCCGAGTCCAAAACCTCCTCTCCGATGATTTTAAATCGTTGGATCGCAATATCTGCGCCATCAATTATCGGAATCTCAAAAAGGCTGCCAGTGTGATTAGCCAAATATTGAGGCAATACCAATTGGTAGCTGAGAGGGTCCTGAGTATTATTGGTGAGCTCAATAGTCCAGCTCTTTGATGCCTCAGAGCTCACAGCGAGTAATGCCGGCCAGTCAAACGCAATTACTTTAGAATCATCGCTGATTCCGGTCAGGGAATATTGGTAGTGTGCGGGGGTAATGCTCTGCCCAACCAGATTGAATTGGCTGCTCTCGATAAGAGTAGCCAGCGTGGCCCCCGCAAATTCCGCAGTTAGGGTGTTTTCGAACTGATAGCTGCCATCGTCCAGGCGCTTTAGCGATCTAAATGCTCTGGCTTTAATGCCGTTGGCGGAAGCTGAATATTCACTAGAAAATGTTGTCAAGCTTTGAGCTGACAGCATAGAGCTTGCCGTCATCATCAGCGCGAATATAACAATAATAAGACTCAGCGCCTGAAGGTTGATCGCTAAAACTTTCATGGTGCTATTTCTGAGATGTCGAGTCCGGTACTGGATAAAATTTTTGAATCTAGAACAGCTTTACCGTTGTGCATTTTAAGTCTGCCGCTAGAAAATAGATCGACTACAAATGGGTAGAGGTGGTGCTCTTTCAATGCTACACGAGATTTTAAATCTATTGCTGAATCAGCTGCTAAAATATCAATTTTGGCATGAGCGATGACGGGGCCGCCATCAAGTTCTTCGGTAACAAAATGAACCGATGCGCCATGTTTGGATTCTCCGGCTTCAATTGCCCTCTGGTGGGTATTGATCCCCGGAAATTTTGGCAACAAGGAGGGGTGAATATTAAGTGTTCTACCGGCGTAGTGCTGAACGAAATCATTGCTTAGAATTCGCATAAAACCGGCAAGCACGAGAAGGTCTGGCTTATAGAGGTCAATAAGTTTGCGAAGGGCAAGATCAAACTCAATTCGAGAACAAAACTGCGTGTGATCGAGTACTTGAGTTTCAATATTTGCTAACTTTGCTCGTGTTAAGCCATAGGCTTCGGCTTTGTTAGAGATTACTGCCTCAACAACATAATTAGATGTGGAAGAGGCATCTACTATTGCTTGTAGATTACCGCCGTTTCCAGAAATTAAAACAACAACTTTACAAGGCTCAAGTTTCATATCGAAAATACTTAACAGAAAGAGACAGAGGGTTCGCCTTCTGCCCTGGTAACAATTTCACCAATGACGCTGGCGCTCTCATTATTACTACTTAAAATGCTTATGGTTGTCTCTGCATCTTGTGCGGTTACGCAAAGGATCATTCCGAGGCCGCAATTAAACGTACGGAGCATCTCGCTGTCCTCAACGTTGCCTTGACGTTGTAGCCAGTCGAAAATTTCAGGTCGCTGCCAGCTGTTTAGATCAATTCGAGCTTGGGCGTCATCTGGTAGAACCCGCGGCAAGTTTTCGGTGATGCCGCCACCAGTAATATGGGCGATGCCGTTGATTGATATTTGAGTTTGAAGGGCTTGGATTGCTTTAACGTATATTTTGGTTGGGGTCAGTAAGGTTTCCCCTAAGGTGCTATCACCAAAACGTTCATCTAACTTGGCGCCGCTTCGCTCGATTATTTTGCGAATCAGGGAGTAGCCATTGGAATGGGGGCCTGATGATGCAACACCAATAAGCGTATTTCCGACAGCAACTTTCTTTTGGTCGATAATGTCTTTTTTCTCGACCACACCGACAGAAAATCCGGCTAGATCATAATCTTCACCATTGTACATGCCCGGCATTTCGGCGGTCTCGCCGCCAATCAATGCGCAGCCAGCCATTTTGCAGCCTTCACCTATGCCGGTGACAACGGCGGTGGCAGTGCTAATATTGAGCCCGCCGGTGGCGTAATAGTCAAGAAAGAACAGCGGTTCTGCGCCGCAAACAATTAAGTCATTGACGCACATGGCGACTAAATCAATGCCTATGGTGTCGTGTTTGTTGAGCTCCATGGCAAGCCTTAGTTTAGTACCAACACCATCGGTTGCTGAAACTAGCACCGGCTGTGAGTATTTGTTTGGGATTTCGCAAAGCGCGCCAAAGCCGCCAAGGTCAGACAATACCTCCGGGCGATTAGTGGCTTTTGTTACATGCTTAATACGCTCCACCAAAGCATTGCCAGCGTCGATATCTACCCCTGCGTCACGATAAGTTAGAGATTCATTAGTTGTGGATAGATTTAACTCATCATCTGATGCCATTAATATTTCGCCTTTACTTGTTTTACTTGTCTTTACTGAGCTTGCAACTGATAACGCAGAGCTCACAGCTGATTAACCCAAGATTTTACCAAGAAGGGCTGCATACGTCAGTGAAAAAATGGTTTCATCGTAATAGTTATTCCACATGATTAGCCCCTTGACTCGATATTGCAGTATTATTCACGTTATGAAGACTCTTGATTGTTCTTACACCTCTTATAATATCGGCGCTTTGAGCTATTCAATGGTAGCTCGGTCTGTTTGGCGTCGCTCTACGTGGCTGCTGGGTCTGCTATGCCTTTTGTTAGCCAACTACTCATCTCAGCCAAGCGTGGCATTGCAAGTGGCAGGCCTTTACAGTCAAAAAGTGCCTGTGCTTAACGAAAGTAACAGCGAGCGTAACCGTGCCTTTGGTGAAGCTCTGGCAGCAGTTATAGTGAAAGTAACTGGAGAACAACGCTGGCTTCTAGACCCAGTGGTGGTCAACGCTGTGAGAAATGCCCAAAGCTATGTGGAGCGTGTGAAGTTTTCCGGCGAATCGATACCCTCTGAGATCGTCCAGGCGCGCGCAGACGATGCCCCAAGCTCTGTGCAGGGCGCCACTGCGAATTCGGATGCCGCCGTAGAAATCTCAGAATTGACCGCGGCTGAGGTGGCTAGCACGCCCGGAGCTTCTCCTGCTTTCCCTGCACCCGCTGAGGCTGTTACGGCGGGGCCAACAGAGCAGCGTTTTATCAACGTTGATTTCTCTGCCACATTAATCAATGAATTGCTGTTGGACGCTAAAATACCAGTTTGGGATAGCAATAGGCCAAGTGTGTTGGTTTGGATGGCATTGCAAGATGAAGTTGGCGACAGGTCGTTGCTAAGTTCTGAAACGAATCCTGAGATCATTAAGCTGATTAGAGACTTTGCCGATGAACGTGGGCTACCGATTATATTTCCAGTGCTCGATTTTGAAGATCGACGCAACGTTACCGAAGATACTATTTGGTCTTTGGATGAATCAGTTGTTAGGCAAGCAAGCGAGCGTTATGGTGCCGACAGCATAATGTCCGGCAGATTACATTTTACGGCAGGGGGCGATTTGGTGGGGGTCTGGCAATTCATTTTTCAAGATCAGACTCTAAGGTTTGATGGATATGACAAACAATTAATGCCTTACCTCAGCGCTCCCCTGGATAAAATAACAACGCAGCTTGCGAGCTATTTCGCTATCGTGCCGGAAACAAGTGATTTTGATATTGTCCAATTAAGAATTGATGGTGTTGGAACCCTGCAGGCTTACTCTTCTTTGATGACCTATGTTAACGCCTTAGGACTTGTTGAGAGCGCTACAACAATTGCTCTTGACGGTGAGCGGCTTGATTTACGCTTGAGTTTATTGGGTAATCCTAACCAGCTAGCTGAATTGATAGCCCTAGATAGAGATTTATTACCTATTCAAAGTCTAAACTTAGAGAATCAATTGCAGCTTCACTATCGCTGGACTCGGTAAGGATTTGTAATGCTTACTCCAAGTCAGCTGACCTTAGCCGTAGAACTGAAGGACGAGGCCCGATTTGAAAATTATTTTTCGGGTGCGGGCAATCAACAAATAATTGACCGTCTTTCGTCTTTAGCGTCCTCCAATAGAGACAACTTAATTTATCTCTGGGGGCCAGCGTTCGCAGGAAAGAGTCATCTTTTGCAGGCTGTTTGCCATCATGCAGAACTAGAAAATAACACAGCATTGTATGTGTCACTTAAAGAATCAAATGCGCTTGCGCCAGAAATATTCGAAGGCTGCGACTTATTGTCCGTTGTTTGCATCGACGATTTGCACTGCGTAGCCGGTCAGCCTGCTTGGGAGCAAGCCTTGTTCAATCTGTTTAACCAGCTTAAAGAAAGCGGTACTGCGTTGATAATATCATCTGCCGCTTCAGCAAAAGATTTGAATTTAAACTTGCGTGACTTACAGTCACGACTGCAATCAATGCTGGTTTTTAACCTGATTAACTTGAATGACACGGATAAGAAACAGGCACTGCAGCACCGAGCGAAACAACGGGGCTTTGAGCTATCTGATGCGGTAGCAGACTATATAATAGTCCGAGCTGGGCGCGGTTTCGACGATTTAATGAAGGTCTTGGACACCCTAGATACAACGTCCTTAGTCCAGCAGCGAAGGCTAACAATTCCTCTAGTAAAATCTACTTTAAATTGGTGAGTGGTTTTGGGTTTTCGCTCAGTGTGGCTGATTTGGCGGCGCTGCGCCGACGAGCGCTAATCAATAACAGCCAAACAAGGGCTACTGCTTACATATTTACTTGAAAGTGAGCCTTGTAGCCGCGGATGAATATTACTAAGGCCACAAACATAATTGAACACAGTGTGACCTCTATTATCCCTAAGAAACGCCGGCTTGGATCAAAAGCAACCAGTACAGCGTGCAAAAAATAAAGCAACACAACAAAGCAAAGCCAGCCATAAGTTCGAAGATGAGTATGGTACAGGCTGCGAGCAAAGATTAATAAAGGCAGTACTTGAATCAGCCAAACCACTGGCATAGCAAAGTTCAGCGTCTCAAAGGAGAGCACGCTTAAAACTCCAAAGTAAAGGATGAGAGCGCCATAGGAAATCAAGACCGCAAGCCTTGCTCTGGCAATGGGTCTTGGGAGTTCAATGACGGTACTAGCCTGCGTCTGTTGCATATTCAACTGCCTGTTTAAGTCTATGTAAGTGTAATTACGTTTAGTTAAGCCGCTTAGTTCTGATTTGGATTTAAAGACAGAGCGAGTCGAGCGATTCTCTTGCCGAGAGCCTGGCAAAGCTCACTTTCTGCAGCGCTTATTTCGGCATCACTATTTGCGCCAGCCACGTGACTTGCCCCGTATGGCGTGCCGCCGCTTGTTGTGGTGTTAAGAGCGGCTTCAGAATATGGCAGTCCGCAAAATATCATGCCGTGATGGAGCAACGGCAATGCCATGCTAAGCAGCGTCGATTCCTGACCGCCATGTAGAGAGGACGTAGAGGTGAACACAGCGCAAGGTTTGTCAATCAGTGAGCCTGATGCCCACAGAGCACCGGTAGAATCGATATAGGACTTCATAGCG
>Ga0075109_1000610_pt1 | contig 23945 bp, 25 predicted proteins | sample AntAceMetag02UKD_FD_69798 | JGI IMG/M metagenome (GOLD analysis project Ga0075109, IMG submission 69798) | Saline lake microbial communities from Ace Lake, Antarctica - Antarctic Ace Lake Metagenome 02UKD | ecosystem: Environmental > Aquatic > Non-marine Saline and Alkaline > Saline | place...
TACTCGGTCCGGCGCTGCGCACCTTGAAGTCGGTGGGATTCACCCCCGCGGTTTCTAGCCGCACGCGAACTTCCCCGGGGCCAGGACCCGGAGTGGTGACCTCGAGCACCGTCATCACAGAAGACGTGCCATGTTGAGAATAAATCGCTGCGCGCATGAGTGAGCACACTAAACCCCTACCGCTGCGAGTGTGGGCTGTACCTAGCCAATTGCTGGTATTGGCACCCCGGAATCGGCCAGAAAGTCGGTCATGGCTGAGACGCGGGTGTACACGCCCGGACGTTTACTGGCGCATTTTGGTGGCCCCCAGCTGACCACACCAACGAGACGTTGGCTTTCTTCTGTGCCGCCCAGAAGTGGGCCGCCCGAGTCACCGTTGCAGGTGTCCACGATGCTGCCCTGAATTACTCCACTTGCGCAGACCATGACCCTGGGGTTGGCCTCTGAGGATGGATAGCCGCGGAACTCAACGTCGGCCACTGTGTAGGCCGTGTTGCGTCCGCACGAGCCGCGCGGGAAAGCAACGACGTCTGCCACGCGGTACTCATTGGGGTACTCGGTGCCATCGCGACGCAGCGCCCCCCAGCCGGCAGAGATCAGTGGCGCGCCGGGCGCGAGTAGCGACTCCTCGTCTTCAGGCAGAGCAATGACCACATTGGGGATTCCCCGCAGGGTCTTTCGCAGGGTGAGCACGGCAATGTCATTGGTTGCCCGATTGTCGTTGTATTGCGGGTGGATCTTTACCGATCGCACGTTGATCACCACCACATCGGCGGCATCGAGCTTACCGGTCGGCGTGCTACCAACGATGATTTTTCCGGCGCGAAGTGGCCGACCATTGTCGTCGATCACGCAGTGCGCAGCGGTAATGATGCGACGTGCGGACACTTTGGTTCCCCCACAAAACGCTGCTTGGTAGAGCCCATCACGTCGGTAGGTGTTTTTGCCACCCACCACAACCAGGGCAGTGAAACGCTCATCGGGTCCGGTGACACCGTCAATGACGGTGGGTTGGAGTGAGGCGTCCTGGGCCGTTGAGATGCCGGGAACTAAGGCTAGGGTCAACCCAATGCAGGCTGCCGAGGCCGCGACCAGGGTTCCAAACCGATGTTTCATAAGAACACAGTAAGTCTTTTCAGGTGCCGATCAAGGGTTGGGCGACCGGAAGTGTCACGCTGGCACCATCATTTCGAAGGGGATCACATGGCCACCGCACTCATCACCGGAGCAACCTCGGGTATCGGAAGCGCGTTTGCTGAAGAACTTGCCCGCCAGGGTCATAACATCGTGTTGGTGGCGCGAGACACGGTTGCGTTAGCCAAAATTGCCGAACAGGTGCGCGGCCAGGGCGTGGAGGCCGAAATTCTTGCTGCCGATCTGGCTGATCCCGACCAGTTAAACCTGGTTGCTGCGCGACTCGCGGATGCTGCACGTCCGGTCGATATTTGCGTGAACAATGCCGGTCTCGGTGTGCGCGAAGACTTCGCAACATCGTCGGTTGCTGAAGAGCAGCTAATGATCGACGTGATGGTGACCGCCGTGATGCGGCTGAGTCATGCGGTGTTACCGGTCATGCTGAACCGAGGCACCGGCGCGATCATCAATGTCAGCAGCATTGCCGGTTGGTTACCCGGTGGCACATACTCGGCCGCCAAAGCTTGGACCACTGTTTTCAGCGAGAGCCTGCACGCCAAGGCGGAGACACAGGGAGTGCACGTGATTGCCGTGTGCCCGGGCTACACCAGAACGCAGTTTCACCAACGTGCCGGCATGAACATGTCGAAGGTTCCCTCGTGGATGTGGCTTACTCCTGAACAGGTTGTCTCAGAAGCACTTAAGGATGCACGCAGCGGTCGCGCGTGGAGTGTGGCCGGTCGCTTTTACAAGGGACTTGGCTTCGCTGCGCGCGTGCTGCCCAACGCGATCACCCGACGAGCTATGGCCGGTCGATAATTTCGCGAATCGCAGCCGTCGCATCACCGCGGCGCACCGTCCAACCCCGCAGGGTGGCAGCACTGGCAAGGCCAGGTTCCACATCATGGGTGAGCACCACCGTGACCGGGGCATCGGGCCAGTCGCTGACCGCCCCCGGGGTAGGTAATTGCGGATCAATCAACACATACCCACTGATACGTCGTCGCGCCGCACGCATGGCGAACCCCAGGTGGGGTGCTTGTGCGGCGGATGCACCGTGGAACACCAGCAGGTATTCACTATGAACGGCGCAGTGTGCCTGAATATCGATGGCAGTGCGTGCGACCCACGCGTCATCGAGTGGATAGGCCTCAACCGCGTAGGTCGTGACCGAGCCTGATGATGGCGAAGGGGGTTGTACTGCTGTAGTGAACCCTCCTGGTTGTGCCGAGGTGAACACCACGGTGAGGTCAACAGCCACGCCACAACGCTACCGACAAGCCACCCTTTAAGGTTCAAGGCATGACAGCGACTCACTCACCTGACTGGTTGGCACTCCGGCAGCAGATTCTGGACAAGGCGGTCGTCCATGGGCGAGTAACGCTATCGAGTGGTCGCGAGGCTGACTATTACGTCGACCTGCGCCGCGTCACTCTCGATGCCACCGCGGCACCGCTCGTGGGTCGCGTGATGAATGAACTTACTGCTGACTGGTCCTACGCAGCCGTGGGCGGCCTCACCCTCGGTGCAGATCCGGTAGCAACGGCAATGCTGCACGCACGGGCTGCTCAGGGCCAAGACTTGGATGCTTTCGTTGTCCGCAAAGCAGGAAAAGCCCATGGATTGCAACAACAAATTGAAGGCCCTTCCACCGCTGGCCGCGATGTGTTGGCCGTGGAGGACACCTCAACCACCGGATCGTCTGTGCTGGCCGCGGTGGAGGCACTAGATGCGGCCGGAGCGCGCACGGTAGGGGTGGCAGTGATAGTTGACCGTGGCGCGCGAGAGGCAGTGGAGGCGGCAGGTTTTGCCTACCGCGCCGCATATTCATTGGCCGATCTAGACCTGTAGTTGCATCTTTTTCACACCGGTGTGCGGACATGCCTGGGTAGGTCACCAAGCACCTGGGCTGGATATCTAGAGTGGGCTTATGACGACAACACCGCCCGTCCCTAGCCCGGATACGCAAGCGCCCGACACCGAAGGTCATCGCAGTCCGCTGCCGACTTACGGCTGGGTGATCATCGTTGTGGTGGTAGGACTCTTGGCGGCTGGCTTGACCTGGCTGGTCATGCGCGGTGATTCCGACGATGGGGCTGGATCCATCGAATCCCCGAGCGTCATTGGATTCACTATCGAACAGGCCACCACCACGATTGAAGGCGCTGGCCTGCAGGTGGGCGATATCACCCTGCAACCCTCTGATGTTGACAACGGGCTAGTGCTGGAGCAGAACCCGCCGGCGGCAACCTCGCTGGCGCCGGGCAGCCGGATCAACCTCGTGGTCAGCGGAGATGCTAATCCGATCGTGCCCGACCTGCAGTCACTCAATGAGACCGATGCGGTTAATGCTTTGATCGCGGTCGGATTGCGCGCTGGCGAAATCACCCAGACGTCCTCCAGTGAGGCCGCCGGGCAGGTGGTGGCACAGAGCATTCCGGCCGGAGAGCAGGTAGACCTCGGTACGACGGTTGATTTGCGCGTATCCAATGGTCGGGTAGGCGTGGCTGATGTGGTGGGCCTGACCACGGCCGAAGCTAAAGCGGCGCTGCGCAATGAGGGCTTCAAAATCCAGGAGCAGGAAGAAACCAGCGACCAGGTGGGTGTGGTGCTGAGTCAGTCCCCCGAAGCCGGTGCGGAAGCTGCGGTGGGATCGACCGTGGTGATCACCGTGGGCACCTCACCCACACCTACCCCGACGCCCACCCCCACGCCGGTAGATCAAGCAGTGTGTGGCCGTGATGTGTTGACCAAAGCCGTGGAGGATTCCAGAGATTCAGGTGCCACACCGGTGCAGGGTCTCCAGGACTTCATCTGCGTCGATGGATGGGCTGTGGCGATCGCTCAAATTGGCGAACAGCCAGATCAGATTGTTCTTGATCGATTTATCTTTACCGCCGACGGGACGAACTGGAACCGAGTGAGCCGTAATGCAGCCTGTGCTGATGGCAGCGATCTTCCCGACCCGCTGCGCCCTGCCGCGTGCGCGAACGTGGTGGGTTAGCGGTTAGGGCACATCGTTGAGTTCGGCGTCTTCCTCGCTGGCACCAAACCGGTGCTCTAGGCGAATAAGCGCCACAACAACGAGGCCGGAGACCACCGCGAGCACGATCGCAAGCAGTAGGTTGCTGTCCGGCGCTTGCAGATTGCGGTCATCGTCTTGCCATGGCCACAGGGCACGCAACGAGCCCAGCATGAGTCCGCTCAGTATCACCATGGTGATAGCCAAATGATGGTCGAGCAGCCAACGCAGGAGAGACACGAACGCGGCTAGGCCCACCACCGCACCGAGAGCGAACACGGCGAGATAGGCGTAGTTGCGATCGTTCACCGCAGCGATGGTGGGGTCGTATAGGCCCACGGAAAGCAAAAAGAATGACCCGGAAACTCCGGGTAGAACCAGTGCCGATACCGCAACCGCGGCGGCTAACGCGACCAAAATGAGGGACGGGTCGGTAATCGTTGTCGGTGGTAGTCCGGTCAGCGCAAAGGCCACTCCAGCGGCTGCGAAGAACACCAGCCACCACCATGACCGCCATGGGCCACTGCGCAACACGATCCGAACCGGAACCGCAATCCCGGCTGCGACGAGACCAAAAAACACTGCTCTCATTGCTACCGGATAGTCATCCAGTAGTGGCTCAATGACCCTGGCTCCGCCCACCACCGCAGCACCCATACCGATAATGACCGGAAGGACCAGCGACCAGGAAATACTGCGCGCGGTGGTGACAGCCGCCGTCCAACCCCGCTGCTGTCCGGGTAGCCCCAGGAGTTGACGCACCGCACTAACCCCGGTGGCACCGGCATCAATGAGCCGGCGGTAGATGCCCACCAAGAGGGCGATCGTGCCACCACTCACGCCGGGGATCACCTCGGCCACTCCGATCGCAACACCACGCAGCAGGTTGACCACAGCCATCAGCACAAGCAGTGAGTCTAGGTGCGTACGCTGCTGATCTGTGAGCGACTCAACGCCTCCGGAGCGGTCCGACACGACAGATGCTGCGGCCACGGACCCGATTGGCCCCGAAATGACCCTCCAGGTGGGTGTTGGACCCTGGCCCGGTGGTCCCTCTGATTGGGCGGCGGCCCACGCCGGCGACCCTCGTTTAGACCCAGAGCTGCTGGCCGCAGGAGATCGCCGAAATGTGGTTGACCGGTACCGCTACTGGTCGATGGAAGCGATCGTGGCCGACCTGGACCTACGGCGCTTTTCTTTCCAGGTGGCGATTGAGAATTTTTCGCATGACATGAACATCGGGTCAGTGGTGCGCACCGCCAATGCCTTCACTGCTGAGCTAGTGCACATCATTGGCCATCGGCGCTGGAACCGTCGAGGTTCGATGGTGACCGAGAGGTACCAGCATGTACTTCACCACGAGACGATTGATGCGTTTGTGGCGTGGGCAGAGGAACACCAGATCCCGTTGATCGGGATCGACAACATGCCCGGTTCGCAGCCACTGGAAACTTTCGCGCTGCCTGCCCGATGCGTGCTCGTATTCGGGCAGGAAAGCACCGGACTCTCAGAACACGCACAAATGCATTGCGCATCGGTGCTATCGATTGCCCAGTTCGGATCCACGCGGTCGATTAATGCCGGTGCAGCAGGGGCAATCGCGATGCATGCCTGGATTCGCCAGCACGTTTTTGGCGCCTAGCTTTTTCTCCGTACTCCAACGAGTTCGGCGACGACGGCGAGTGTGCGATCAATGCCTGCTGCGTCCAGATAGGTGTGTGGGCTCAACCGCACCTGCTCGGTGATGGAACGGGCGGCGAAATCAATGGGAGCGTAGTCAGCCGTGGACAGGCTGGTGTTGATGCCGTGTTCGCGAAGTGCTGCAACCATCGCCGCTGCACCAGGATCGGGCACGGTGATGGTGACGATTCCGCTTCGATGTGTGCCGCGATCTTGCACCGTGATCCCCGGGATCCTGGCCAACCCAACGCGTAGTTGTTCAGCAAGAGCCCTGATGCTCGCAGCGATAGCGTCGATACCGAGGTCTAGCGCTTGATCCACCGCGGCGCCGAGACCGAGAACCGCAGCGTAGGAAGTTTCCCAACTTTCGAACCTGCGCGCTGTGGGTTGGATGTCGTAGGTGTCCCGACCGGTCCAGGTGGCCGAATGTAGATCCAAGGGAAAGGGTTCTACGTCGTGGAGGAGACGATGAGACACCGCGACAAAGCCGGTACCTCGAGGTCCGCGCAAGAACTTACGACCCGTGGCCGAAACGGCATCGGCACCGATCCGGGCAAAGTCGACCGGTAGCTGACCGACAGATTGACATGCATCTACCAGGTACCACGCTGATGAGCCGGAAAACCGGAGGGCATCGCCGACTCCCACGACATCGTTCACGACACCGTTGTGGCTGGGAGCGTGGGTGATGGAGACCAACCACACATTTTCATCCAGCATGTCGTTGAGGGCTTCCAGACTGGTTGAACCATCAGGCCCATCTGGAATGAACTCAACCGAGGCGCCGGTGCGGTTGGCCACCCGCATCAACGGCAACACATTCGATGCGTATTCGGTGCTGGCTACGAGAATTCGCTGGTGCGCTGCCGGGGGGTCGCTATAGAAAACCGCCTGCAGGGCTCTATCCCAACCCACGGTGGCGGATTCAACGAGGGCCACCTGTTCTGGAGTGGTGTTCAACAGTTGAGCGACCGAGGCCGAGACCGCACCGATCGCGTCTGCCCGAGCCGCGTGTGCCTCATAACCACCGATCCTGGCTTCGGCTTGGAGATGTTCGATCTGGACCCGCAGCGTCTGGCTGCTAGGCAGCGCTGAGCCGGCATTATTGAGATGGACTAACGGGGCAGAAGCAGACACCATAGGCTCAACCTATCTAGGGTCAGCGAAGCAATGGCGGCAGCCGCGAAAGGAATCAACGTGGACGAACAGATGCGCGACAAGATGGGGCAGGGTGCTGGTTTTCTGGCGGCGCTTGACCAAAGTGGTGGCAGCACACCCAAGGCACTGTCCCTCTACGGAGTAACCCCGGAGCAGTATTCTGGCGATAAAGAAATGTTCGATCAGATCCATGCCATGCGGGTACGGATCATGACCGATGCCAGTTTTACCGGCGCACGCATTGTCGCGGCGATCCTGTTCGAACAGACGATGGATCGCGATGTCTTGGGTCGGTCCACCCCGGACTATCTGTGGAACGTGAAGGGCGTTGTTCCCCTGGTTAAGGTCGACAAGGGTCTGGCACCTCAAGCTAACGGTGCGCAGATTATGAAGCCGATGCCCGACCTCCCTGAACTCCTTGCCCGAGCGAAAGCCAAGGGTGTTTTCGGTACGAAAATGCGCTCGGTAATCCAGGAACTCAACGATGAAGGTATTGCGGCCGTGGTTGAGCAGCAGTTTGAGGTGGGCCAGCAGATCAATGACGCCGGCCTCGTGCCCATCTTGGAACCTGAGGTAGATATTCACGCCGCCGATAAGGCTGAGATCGAGGTGCGCCTGTTAGATCGTTTGCTCGCCGGGCTCGAATCAGTTCCGCAGGGTCAGCAGGTGATGTTGAAACTCACCCTGCCCACCGTTCCGAATTTTTACGCCCCGCTGATTGATCATCCGAAGGTGCTGCGTGTTGTGGCGCTGTCGGGTGGCTACTCCCGAGACGAGGCCTGCCACTTACTTGCTGAGAATCACAACATGATTGCTAGTTTCTCGCGTGCACTGACCGAGGGTCTGTCCGCTGAGATGACCGATGCGGAATACAGCAGTGCTCTTGGCGCGGCCATCGAGCAGATCTACCTGGCGTCCATCACATGAGCCCCCACGAGAACCTCCTCGGTGGACCTCCCGCCACTTTCCTGCCAGACCACGTCGAACCTCGACTCGAATTGGCAGACGGTGCAGATGCCTACGATGTCGTTCGCCGCCATCCCACCGCCTCCCAGGCGTGGGCCGATCTGGCCGATCAAGCGTGGAATGAAGGCCGTGTCATGGAGTCCTATGCCTTCGCTCGCGTGGGCTACCACCGTGGCTTAGATGCGTTGCGCCGTAACGGGTGGAAGGGCTTTGGTTCGGTGCCCTGGGAGCACCAACCCAATCAGGGATTTCTGCGCTGTGTGTTCGCGCTACAGCGTGCTGCTGAGAGCATTAACGAAGTAGATGAAGCCCAACGATGTGAAGACTTCTTGATCGAATGTGACCCGGTCATCATTCAGGTGTTGCGGGCCTAGCGCATGTCACTCCCTGTCGCCATTGTCGGTGGCGGCATCAGCGGTATTGCTTGTGCTGCAGCGCTTACAAGCCGTGGCGTTCCGGTCACGATATTCGATCGTGGTTATCGTGTGGGTGGCCGCCTGGCAACGCAGACGCTGAGAGACACCGGTACCTCGTGGGATGGTCGCGTTGTCGACGTGGGGGCTTCCTACTTCACCGCACACAATGATCAGTTCCAGGCTGTTGTTGGCCTGCTTGAGGAGCAAGGTGTTCTTCGGCAGTGGACCGACACGATTCACGTGGGGGACGCAACCGGCATCATTGGCCCCAAACTGGGACCGATGCGGTTTGCCGCTCCAGCCGGTCTTCAGTCGATGGTTCAAGCGTTAGCCGACCAACTTCCCCCCGAATTGGTGACGTTTCAGCATCAGGTTGATGTAAACGACATCGACGTCAACGCAGGCACACTTGCTATTCGTGGCAAACAATTTGGTGCAGCGGCACTGTGCGCGCCGGATCCGCAACTGCTGACCATGCTGGACAGGCCCGTGATGCAGCCGGTGCGCGAACTGCTTGCCGATAGTTCGATGTGGGAACCGGTGCTGGCTCTCATCTCCGTCTATGAAGAGGTGTGTTGGCCGGAGTTCGACGGCGTTTTCGTTAATGACGACGCGGTCATCACCTTCATCGCCAACGATGGATCTCGCCGCGGAGATGCGGCACCGGTGCTCGTTACCCACTCCACCGCTCCGGTGGCAGCAGCGCATCTCACTGAGCCGCTCGCCGCAGCTCCGGTCATGCTGGCGGCCCTTGCCGAGGTAGTTAAACCTGCGCGCATGCCGCAGTGGTTCAACGTCAAGCGATGGACCTATGCCCGGCCCCTCACCGGCCGATCGGAACCTTTCGGGATCGCCATGGTGACGAGTGATTTATCGGTGGGTGTGGCGGGTGATTCGTGGGCTGGAGGGCCACGAACGGAAGCCGCCTGGGTGTCTGGCAGTGAACTTGGCCGTGCTCTTGCCCTCTTGCGGTAGCCTGCTGCGCGGCTGAAGGGCTGACGGCGGCGCGATACCGACCGAGAAAATCAATGAACTGTTGTTGCAGTGAAGTAAGCGAATGAGGTGAGCTATGCCGGCCATTGCACTGCTTGGTGCGCAATGGGGGGATGAAGGCAAGGGAAAGGCCACCGATCTACTTGGCGGTCGCGTTGACTATGTCGTGCGATACCAGGGCGGCAATAACGCCGGCCACACCGTCGTTATTGGAGATCGAAGTTACGCCCTACACCTGCTGCCCAGCGGAATCTTGAGTCCGGGTGTCATCCCGGTCATTGGCAACGGGGTGGTGGTGGATCCGCAGGTTCTCCTCGATGAAATGGCCGGGCTCACCGAGCGCGGAATCGACTGTTCGCGGTTACTCATCAGCGCCAATGCGCACCTGATCACCAGTTACCACGTAACGCTAGACAAGGTGAGTGAACGATTCCTTGGCAAAGCGAAAATCGGTACGACCGGTCGTGGTATCGGCCCGAGCTATGCCGACAAGGTTGGCCGCTTAGGTATTCGTGTTCAAGATCTGTTCGATCCATCCATCCTGCGACAAAAGGTGGAGGGAGCGCTGGAAGGCAAGAACCAGATTTTGGTCAAAGTTTTCAACCGGCGTGCCATCGATGTCGACGAAATCACCGAAGAGTTACTCGGTTACGCCGATGTGCTGCGTCCCTATGTCGTGGACACCGCACTGGTGCTCAACCGTGCCCTCGATCAGGGCAAAACGGTGCTGCTTGAGGGTGGTCAGGGCACACTCCTTGATGTTGATCACGGCACCTATCCGTTCGTCACCTCATCGAACCCAACCGCCGGTGGTGCCTGCACCGGCAGTGGTATCGGACCCACTCGACTCACTCGAGTGATCGGAATCTTGAAGGCATACACGACACGCGTTGGCAGCGGCCCGTTCCCCACCGAACTATTCGACGACGATGGTGAACGGCTGCAGCGAGTTGGCGGTGAGGTCGGCGTCACGACGGGAAGATCGCGCCGGTGCGGTTGGTTCGACGCGCCCATTGCTCGCTATGCCACCAGAGTCAACGGCCTCACCGATATTTTTCTTACCAAACTCGATGTGCTCTCGGGCTTTGAGCGAATTCCGGTGTGTGTGGCCTATGAGGTTGACGGCGAACGCGTTCCGGAAATTCCTATGTCGCAGACCGATTTCCATCATGCCAAGCCGGTTTACGAATACCTACCAGGCTGGAGTGAAGACATCAGCCAGGCTAAATCCTTGACCGAGTTACCCACCGCAGCCCGTGAATATGTTGAATTCTTGCAAGAGGTGTCAGGTGCTCCGATTAGCGCGATCGGTGTGGGTCCCGATCGTGATGCAACAATCGTTATTCACGACCTAGCCTAGGAATCTTGATGGATCACCTGCCTGATGATCACCTGCTTGCTGTGCTCACCAAGATTGTGGGCGCGCAGCATGTGCTGACTGATCCAGAGTTAATGGTTCCCTACGTCACTGATTGGACACGCCGTTGGCACGGCGATGCTCAAGCCGTTGTTCGACCGGCAAATACTGCCGAGGTATCTGCGGTGGTTCGTACCTGTCGAGATGCGGGAGTTCCCATTACCGTTCAAGGCGGAAACACCGGCCTCGTGGGTGGGTCTGTGCCAGCAACGCACAGCGATGATGTTGCGGGCGTGCCTCTGCCGGTGGTGGTGAGTACACGTCGACTCACCCGCCTAGAGGAGGTAGACCAGCTGGCCGGTCAGGTGACCGTGGGGGCGGGGGTAACCCTCGGTGATCTGCATAAGCATGCGGGGGCGGCGGGGTGGGAATACGGAGTTGATCTTGCTGCCCGCGATTCAGCCACGGTGGGCGGCACCGTGTCGACCAATGCCGGTGGGATCCGGGTGATTGCCTACGGCATGACACGCGCACAGGTGCGCGGCATTGAAGCGGTGCTACCCGACGGTGAGGTGATAGAACACCTCGGTGGCTTGGTGAAGGACAACACCGGATACGACCTGGCTGGCCTGTTTACCGGCAGCGAAGGAACTCTGGGCATCATCACCGCGGTGCGACTTTCCCTCGTACGACCTACCGCAGCCACGAGCGTTGCGTTGATCGGGGTGAGCAGTTTTAGTCAGGCGCTGCACCTGTTGCACACGGCTATCGAGTCTGAGGTTCCGGTATTGGCCGCAGAGATCACTGATCGCACCGGGATGCGATTGGCGATGGAGGTGGCCACACTGGCGTGGCCGCTCACCGGCGACCATCAGTTTGTGCTTCTCCTTGAGGTTGCAGACGGTGGAACCGGTGAAGGTTTCGTTGCCGATGCGCTAGCGGAATTCGATGTTGTTATTGGAATTGACGCATGGACGAAAAAGCGGCTCTGGGAATATCGCGAGCGTCAGTCGGAAGCGTTTTCCGCACATGCGGCAAAGACAGCCGGTGGCATCGCCCACAAGTTGGATATTTCCGTACCGTTGCAACATCTTGGGGAGTGCGCTGAAGAACTGCGCGACCGAATGAACCGCTATCCCCAGGTCGATACTTTCGGTGTGTTTGGTCACTTGGGCGACGGAAACTTGCATGTGGAAATCACCGGCCCCGATGCTGATGACGAAGGCGTTGACTTTGAGGTGCTCAGCGTGGTGGCGAAGTATCAGGGCAGTGTGTCGGCAGAACACGGCATCGGTCGAGCCAAGACTAGGTGGCTGGAAACGTCAAGAACACCAACTGAGATTCGTGCTATGCGGTCGATCAAACATGCCTGGGATTCACACAACCTGATGAATCCGGGCGTGATTTTTACGTGACAGAGCAGGTGGCACAGCGACGACCCCTGGTGATCGCCCATCGGGGGGCGAGCGCGCATGAGCCGGAGATGACAGCGGCGGCCTATCAGCGTGCCATCGGTGATGGCGCCGACGGGCTTGAATGCGACGTACGGCTCAGCCACGATGGTGTGCTGGTCCTCATCCACGATGCAACGGTTAATCGGACTACTTCAGGCCGTGGCTCCGTACGCTCCATGACCTATGCAGAACTCGCTCCCCTCGGCCTCATCACCCTGGACGATCTCATCGATTTAGCCGAATCGGTGAGCCCCGGCTTGTCGCTGTCCATTGAGACGAAGCACCCCGGTGCGGACTCGATGCGTCTAGAGCAGGCGGTTTACCAACGGCTTCGAGCGCGTCGTCGTCTTGATCCACAGCACAACCGAGTGATGTCGTTTTCGCTATCTGCGCTCCGGCGAATGAGTGCGCTCGATGCACAGCTTCCGTTGGTGTATCTGTTTGATCGCCCACCGCAGCGCCACGCCGATGGCCAATTACCAGCCGGGATCACCATCGCCGGTATTTCCCTGGCCGGCTTGCGCTCGATGCCAGATTATGTGGCCCGAGTTCACGATCATGGCAATGAAGTGCACGTGTGGACGGTGAACACCGAGACAGATTTGCAATGGTGTGTTGACCACGATGTTGATGCACTCATTACCAACCACCCGGGCCGTGCCCGACGTATGCTGGGCGCCGCTACGCCGTAGGGTGAGGCACCGTGAGCTCATCTACGCATGACGCAACCCCTCCGACCGACGCCATTCCCGCCGTGGGCATGCGTGAACCGTGCCCGTGCGGGTCTGGCCGTCGCTACAAGGCCTGCCACGGAAAGAAAGCACACCGCGTCGAGCAACGCGTCGCGCGACCATTTGCCGGACTTATCGACGAGTGTGACTGGGTGGCCATGCGCGAAATTGTGCCGGCGGCCACCACGGAGATCTTGCTGCTGGCAGACCCTGAGCGCCGCATCGTCCTCACCACCGTTTTGCCCATGGCATGGCCGGCGATGGTTCGGGATAACGGTGACATCTACCTGGCCCTCCAGGTGACCACCGGATCCGGCGATCCGAGCCGAGATGCTGCTGCGGCTTTGCAGACAGCACTCACGGCTGAGCCGGGAACCGCCATTCCTCCCACGGGCCTGCCCGGTGCGGGGCCACGATTGCAAGATCTTATTGCTGCTCAGCCACTGCTGATCACCGTCCACGACACCTTTGATTATTGGATGAGCGAGGACGCCCCGGCCGAGGGTGAGGTTCGCGATTCCCTCGACCGAGCGAATGCTCGGGTGATGCCCACGGTGCGCCTCACCGAGGTAGCGGCTGCGTACTGGGTTGAGATGGGCGAGAAGTATTTTCTGCGGTGGGTCTTTCCCCACGATGAGGATTCAATGCTGAACGCGCTGGCACGCCTCAAGGCGCGCGGTGAAGTGAACCTGCCCGATCTAGACAATCGATTTGTCGGCAGTTTCCGTGCAGATGGTCTGCTCGTGCCGGTCTGGGAACTAGCGGCAGGACAAAGCGCTGCGGACTGTGAAGGGCCAGCGTTGGCGTTTGGGGCACTTTTGGATGCCGCTATGGCCACTGACGCGCCACTAACCGGTGCTGAGCGCGGCGCACGGGCCGGCCTGCAAACACGACAGATCACCCTGCGCTGACCACGGGGAGCGTTAACCCAGACTAGGCTGCGGCGGTGACCTTGGACGCGCAGACCGCTGGCATCATCGCGATCGTCGCTGGCGTTCTTGCCCTCGTTGCACTGGTGGTCATTGTCGTGATTTCTGCGCAGATCTCGGGCATGCGGCGTGACTACACCCTGCTGCAAGATCACGACGGCCAGGAATCTTTCGTCGAGGTTGTTGCGCGCAAGACCGAAGAGGTCGGTCTCCTTCGGGAACAGGTGGAACTACTCCACGCTGAACTGATGCACACCCGCGAAGAGTTGTCCGCGGCCATTCGTCACGTGTCGGTCGTGCGTTTCGATGCGTTCGGCGACATGGGTGGGCGCATGTCGTTCACGGCAGCCATGGTGGATGATCACGGCGACGGAGTGGTGTTGACCACGATCCATGCACGCGCAGAATCACGCACCTATATTCGAGCACTCCGCCGAGGCGAGGCGGATTCCACCCTGTCCCCGGAAGAAAACCAGGCCGTTGAACAGGTCATGGGAGAGCTGCGATGACAGCGGCGAAGGCACCGCACGTGTCCGGTCCCGTGTCGTTTCTCGGGCCGCACGGTACTTTCACCGAGGTTGCATTGAAATCCCTGCTTCCCGATGCAGATTCAATTTCTGCTGATTCGGTGATCTCGGCGCTAGACATGGTGCGCACAGGAGCCGCGGTTGCAGCTGTTGTGCCTATTGAAAACTCGGTGGAGGGATCGGTCTCGACCACCCTGGATTCACTGTCATCTGGTGAGTCCCTGGTGATCACCGCAGAAGTATCGATTCCGGTGCGCTTCGCCCTGCTCGTTCAGCCGGGCACAGCGCTGAGCGATATCTACGCGGTAGCAACGCACCCACACGCCCAGGCCCAGTGCCTAGGTTGGCTACGTTCGCAGTTGCCGCAGGCCAAGTTGATCCCCGCTACCTCCACCGCCGATGCGGCGGCCGTGCTAGCGCACATGACAAACGTCTTAGCAGGGCCGTACAACGCCGCCATCGCTCAACCCCTTGCGGCTGCGCACTACGGTCTTGATGTTGTGGCCGACAACATCGGCGATAACCCCGAGGCGCTCACCCGGTTTGTGATGGTTCAAAAATCAGGTTCATTGCCGCCATCTACCGGGGCCGATAAGACCACGCTGGCGGTGTTCATGAAGCAGGATCACCCCGGTGCGCTTTTGGAAATTCTCACCGAACTCGCTGTTCGCGGGGTCAACATGACCCGAATTGAGTCTCGGCCAACACGCAAGGCCATGGGTGATTATTTCTTTTCGATCGACTGTGAAGGGCATATCGATGACGAGCGGGTGCGAGAAGCACTTATGGGTCTGCATCGCATCTGCGGTGAAGTGCGCTTCCTAGGTTCCTACGCTCGCGACGATGGTCATACGCCGCTGTTGCGCCCCGGGGTATTGAACGCTGACTTTGACGGTGCGCAGGTCTGGCTGAGCAATATTCGTGGTGGACTCAACGGCGAGCAAGGTCAGTAGCGGACGAATTTAATGCTGGGCGAGCACTGTTTCGATCAGTGCGGCCACACCCTCATCGGCGTTGGTGGGGAGCACATGCGTGGCGGCGCTGAGTACTGCCGGATGAGCATTGCCCACCGCATAGGACGTGTCGGCCCAGAACAGCATGGGTAGGTCATTGGGCGCATCGCCGGCACTGATTACCTCGCGTGCACCGTGGCCTTGCCAGGCAACCACACGTTCCAGTGTCGTTGCTTTACTCACCCCGAGGGCGCTGACTTCGAGGAGACGATCGCTGGGGTCAGAGTGGGTGACCTCAACGAGTCCGGCGAGGGCATCGTCGCCAACCGAGAGAAATTCATCATTATCGAAGGTGACATCGTCACCTGGTCGCACCAAAATTTTGACGACATCACCGAAACGGACCAGTTCTTCGATGGGGGCAATATGGGTGTCTGCCGGAACCGGCCAGCGCGGACGGTAACCATCGCCGAGAGCAAATTCAGTGGGGTCGGTGGGCAGGGAATCCAGACGGTCGTAAGCGGCACCCTCGGTCGGGGCAAGGCGGGCACCTGGCCGAGAACGCTCGACCGCGAACACGGCACCGGGCAGGGCATGACGCAACCGATCGATCACCTCAAGGGCCGTATCAGGGTCCAGGGAAAAAACTTCAAGCACCTGACCATCGGCCAGATCGAGCACGACACCGCCATTGGCGCCGATACCGATGCCGCGGTGTCCGGTCATTTCCACGATGGGTGAAATCCAGCGTGGTGGTCGCCCGGTAACGATCACCAAATCGGTGTCGCTATCGCGAAGTTCGTCCAGGGCGCGCCGGGTCCGGGCCCCCACCGAACCATCGGGCAGCAGCAGCGTGCCGTCTAGGTCGGAGGCGATAACGCGAACGCCGGTGGGCACCGGGATGAGGGCCGATTGGTCAATCACACTTGCCATGGTCTCAAGGGAGGTCTACGGTCTCGACACGGGTAATGATCTATCACCGACCGATCACCGATGCGTGGCACGGCCGCAACTTCGCGGTGGCGTCACTTCACTGCGATTCGATGAGGGAGACATCCATGGACGACACGGTGCGCCAGCACAAATACCTATTAACTGAAGACCAGATGCCCACCACCTGGTACAACCTCGCCGCCGACCTGCCTACCCCGATGCCGCCGCCGCTACACCCTGGGCGCATGGACCCGGTTGGTCCAGAAGACCTCGCTCCGCTGTTCCCGATGGAACTGATCATGCAAGAGGTCTCGACTGATCGGTACATAGAAATTCCCGGCGGTGTCCTCGACGTATATCGCCACTGGCGTCCCTCGCCCCTCTTCCGGGCACACGCACTCGAACGAGCCCTTGGCACGCCTGCCCGCATCTATTACAAGTACGAGGGAGTTTCCCCCGCGGGTTCGCACAAGCCCAACACATCGGTGCCCCAGGCGTACTACAACGCCAAGGAGGGCACCAAGAAACTCACCACCGAGACCGGTGCCGGGCAGTGGGGCACAGCCTTGGCGTACGCGTGTGCGCTGTACGACATGGAGTGTGAGGTGTGGCAGGTCGGTGCTTCCTACGATGCCAAGCCGTATCGCCGATTGATGATGGAGACCTTTGGCGCAACGTTGCATCGATCGCCCTCTGATCTGACTGAGATTGGGCGCAAGTTGGCCCAGGATCCCGCCAACTGGAGCGGTTCGTTGGGCATGGCCATCTCAGAAGCCGTGGAAGTGGCTGCTCAGGATCCCAATACTCGATACGCCCTCGGTTCAGTGCTCAACCACGTTCTCCTGCACCAGACCGTGATCGGCGAGGAGGCACTGCTACAGATGGAGATGGCTGGGGATACCCCCACCATGATCGTGGGATGTACCGGTGGCGGTTCTAACTTCGCTGGACTCTCGTTCCCATTCATGCGCGAGAAGATGGCCGGGCGCATCAATCCGCAGATTTTGGCTGTCGAACCAGCATCTTGTCCCACCCTTACGCGCGGTGTGTACGCATACGACTTCGGCGACACCGCTGGCATGACCCCGCTGATGAAAATGCACACTCTCGGTCATGATTTTGTGCCCGATCCCATTCACGCCGGCGGGCTTCGCTATCACGGCATGGCACCCATGATCTCCCACGTCTATGAGCTCGGTCTGCTTGATGCCGTGTCTGTACCGCAAACGGAATGTTTCTCGGCGGCACTGCAATTTGCTCGCACCGAAGGGATTGTGCCGGCGCCGGAGCCCACGCACGCGATCGCGATTGCTATTCGTGAGGCGCTGAAGGCAAAGGAAACTGGCGAAGAGACCGTAATTTTGACCGCGCTGTGCGGGCATGGTCACTTCGACCTGGCCGCGTATGAGAACTATCTCAGTGGTGCCATGGTTGATGAAGATGTCACCGATGAGCGATTCGCTGAGTCACTCTCGCATCTGCCGGTGGTGCCCGCCTAGTTTTTAGGCAGGGTCCAGCGGGCCAGCGTTTGTTTGAGTTCTACCTCTGCACCGTCCACAACTAGGGTGGCGGTGAGCAGCACCCGACCCGGCCTGTTTGGTTCGGGTGCTCGCAGTGTGATGGCAGCATCACGAAGTTGCGGTCCGAGTTCGGTGTCGACGTCGCCGATGAATTCATCAGCGACGTCGGCGCCAAGATAACGATCCGTCACGATCTCGCCATTGGCATCGCGCAGGGTGACCAAGGCTTGGCCTGCGTTGACACCGGAAATGGTTACTGTTGAGGTGAGGTCATCGGTGATTCCCTCGGTGACGACCCTGACCCCCGGTACCCCATCGATGGTGAGTGTGACCGGGCCAAAGGAGGACACGGTTTCTGGTTCGACACCCACGGGTCGAACATCAAGGACAAGGGTGCCGTCGGCTCGCACGGATGCGCGCTGCAAGGTGACGGCTAACGCGCCATCAGCATAGGTGAGCAGAGCCTGGGGTTTGGGTGTGGGTAATGATGCGGTCGCACCATCACCAGCGGTTCGCCACCCCAGCATCGCCAACATATTTTGAGTGGTCGTGGTACCGGTAAGTCGTTGCGGCGGAGCAGAAAACCACTGCACTTCATTTCCGGTGCGGGTGAGTGTGAGCCTGATCGGTTTGCCACCGGAAACTAATGAGGCATCTTCAGCCGCTTGCACGAACACCACCCGGCCGCGAGCATTTCCAGGCTTTAGCGGCGGAGGTGTCGGTTTGATGGTGGGTTCTGGCGATGGCGTCGGTGCACCGGAGGTTGTGGGTGCTGTCGTGGAGGGTGCGGGCGCAGGTTCACCTGCGGTGCACGAAGTGAGACCTAGGGCGATCACGGTGACCGCGGCAAGTGTTCCTAGACGCGCGCGTTTACGAGCTGATCCTGGGTGAGTCTGACACCCGTGGTGGGTCCTCACGGCCCAACAGTGAGTACGTCTTGGCCGAGATAGGCACGCAACGCTTTGGGGACGTAGATACTGCCGTCAGCCTGCTGATGGTTTTCTAGAATTGCCACGATCATTCGAGGCATCGCACACAGGGTGCCGTTGAGGGTGGCTATCGGAGATGGAGTGCCGTCCTTGCGAGTACGTATGCCCAGCCGACGCGCCTGAAACTGCGTGGTGTTTGAGGTTGAGGTGACCTCCCGGTAGGTGCCCTGGGTCGGAATCCAGGCTTCGATGTCGAATTTGCGCGCCGCACTCGAGCCGAGATCTCCGGTAGCCACGTCAATGACCCGATAGGGGATTTCCAGGGCATCCATAAATTCCTGCTCCCAGGCCAGCAACCGCGCGTGCTCAGCGTCAGCTTCTTCGGGTGTGGTGAAAACAAACATTTCGACCTTGTCGAATTGATGCACGCGGATGATGCCGCGCGTGTCTTTACCGTGCGAACCGGCTTCGCGACGAAAACAGGTGGACCAGCCGACGTACCGCATCGGTAACGCCTCGGCGTCGAGGATTTCATCGGCGTGCATGGCCGCCAGCGGCACTTCAGCGGTGCCAACGAGGTAGGCGTCGTCGGCGTCGAGCCGGTACACGTTTTCTGCCGCCTGGCCAAGGAAGCCGGTGCCCTCCATGGCGGGGGAGTTGACCAGAACCGGTGGAATGACAGGGATGAATCCATACCGGGTGGCCTGGGCAATGGCCATGTTGAGCAGGGCCAGTTCGAGTAGTGCGCCGATTCCAGTGAGATAGAAAAAGCGTGATCCAGAAACCTTGGCGGCTCGCTCCACGTCAATAGCGCCGAGTAGTCCGCCGAGTTCAAGGTGGTCGCGAGGAGGGAAACCCTCGGTGGTGAAATCTCGAGGGGCACCGTGGGTGGACACCACCACGAAGTCTTCTTCGCCACCTACCGGTGATCGCGGATCCACCACGTTGGACACCTGGAGCCACAGGGCTTTCAGTGCCGAGGTGAGTGAACCTGTCTGGGCATCGGCGGCTTTAACCTGCTCGGCCAGTGTGCCAGCCGTCAGCATGAGTTCGTCAAGTTGCGCGCGCACGTCCTCGTTGGTCGGGTCTTTACGGCTGCGCCCCTGCAACGGACCGATTTGCTTCGACAGTATTTTCTGCTGCGCGCGTAGTTCGTCATAGTGGGTTTGGGCCGCCCGTTTACGCTGATCGAGGGCGAGGAGTTCATCAATGACGTGTTCGTCCTCACCGCGACGGCGTGCGGAGTCCTTCAACAGCTCGGGGTTGTCACGCAGCAACTGGGGATCAATCATGGTGGAGGCTAGATTATGCGTTCCCAGGACCGAATCCACCGCCGGGCGGGCCAAGAGGGTGAAGTTTGCGGCCTTGCTTCGGAAACTGGCCTGCGCCGTGACACAATCGTGGACTGTTTGCCTGGACCGAGGCCGGGCGTGATCGGAAAGGTTCGTCGATGTCTGACTACAACTGGTTGACACCTAAGGCGCAGGCTCGACCGGCCGGTGAAAAGGGGTGGGGGTCTTTCGCTCAGGAGCACATCATTCGAGGTGAAACGGTGGCCTGCTTTGGTGGTTGGGTCATGACCGGAGCCATGCTCACCGATCTCTCCCACGATCGACAGAGTCGGTCTATTCAGATCGATACCGATCTCTACCTGGTTTCAGCGCCAACGCCTGAGGCTGGCGACATGCTCAACCATTCGTGCGAACCCAACTGTGGGCTGTCCGGATCCCAGCTACTTGTTGCCATGCGTGACATCGCAGCCGGTGAAGAGTTGACCTTTGATTACGCCATGTGTGATGCCAGCGACTACGACGAGTTCCCCTGCCTGTGTGCGTCGGGGAACTGTCGCGAAGTTGTGACCGGTGCAGATTGGCGCTCACCAGAGATTCAACAACGTTATGCAGGTTGGTTTTCGCCCTATCTGGTGCGGCGAATTTCAGCGCTTCCAGCGCCGGTGGTGAGCGACCAGCGCAGCACCTAAACGGTCAGGACGATCTTTCCGGTGGCCTGTCCGTCCTGGAGCAGTTGGTGTGCGGTTGCAGCGTCGGCGATGGGCAGCGTGCGGTCGATCACCGGACGCACCAGACCAGCCTCGACCCATGGCCACACGTGTCTGACAACGGCCTCGCAGATGGCGGCTTTCTCACCGGTGGGCCGCCCACGCAGACCGGTTGCCTGGACCGATGCGTTCCTACGCAGCAGTTGAGACAGGTCTATCTCCGCTTTTACGCCACCTTGCATCCCGATCACGATGAGTCGGCCATCACGAGCGAGTGCTGAGATATTGCGCTGCAGATACTTTGCGCCCATGTTGTCCAAGATCACATCAGCCCCGTGGCCCGCTGTCTCAGCCTTGAGTACCTCAACGAAGTCTTGTTCGCGATAGTTGATGCAGATGTCGGCACCGAGTTCGGCGCAGGTGGTGAGTTTTGCAGCCGACCCGGCGGTGACGGCAACCTGAGCGCCGAGGAGTCGACCGATTTGAATGGCCATGGTGCCTACACCGCTGCCACCACCATGCACCAGCAAAGTTTCGCCACGGTCTAGTCGACCCACCATGACCAGGTTTGACCACACCGTGCAGGCAACCTCAACCAGGCCGGCAGCATCCACAAGAGTGATTCCAGCGGGTACGGGCAGGCACTGCCCCACGGGAACTACGACCTGTTCGGCATAGCCGCCACCGGAGAGCAGGCAGCACACTTCGTCACCGATCGACAACGTCGAAACACCCTCGCCAAGAGCAATTATCGTGCCAGAACACTCCATGCCGATGATTTGCGATGCCCCCGGAGGCGGTGGGTAGAGACCCTGTCGTTGCAAGAGGTCGGCTCGGTTCACTCCGGCCGCGGCAACGTGGACGAGCACCTCGCCTGGACCAGGCACAACGTCGTCGACCTCAGCCCAGATCAAACTTTGCGCGGTGGGCAGGTTGGGCTCGGGTGGGGTCGCAACCACAATGGCGTGCATGAGGCGAGCCTATAGAGGGATTGCTTGCCGATGGGATCAGGGACGCGGCGGAGCATCGCGAATGACCACCAGGTGATCTTCTTTTTCAAGAAGACGAATGGGTGGGCTGTTCAGCCGGCTTACCGTGCCGCCGCGAATGACCGCCAAGACAATTTCGCCGGTGGAGTTGACCTCCGTGGGCGTGATACCCAGTTCATCCTTAGTGATGGGCCGTTGCACGATCTCCAACCCTCGATTGGAGTCCAATAGGTCTTCCATCAGATCACCGGCCTCGGGTGAAATCAGCGATAGCGCCATGAGGCTGCCGGCAGATTCTGCCGTTGGAATCACGTTGTTTGCCCCCGATTGGCGCAGGATCGAAGCATTGTGACCCTCTCGAACCGAGGCAACAATTTCAACGTCGGTAGACAGACGTCGAGCGGTGAGGGTGACCAAGATGGAGGTGTCGTCTTCATTTGTCGCCACGATCACCTGCTTGGCGCGGGCCACCCCGGCTTCTTCAAGAATTTCCTCCCTGCGGCCATCACCCATGATGCCGACCAAGCCCATGCGTTTGGCATCACCGATGCCGGGAGTGTCGGGGGTAACGACAACGATTTGTGATTTCGCGATTCCGTTGTCGATCAGCTTGCGAGCAGCAGAGCGACCCTTAACACCAAAACCGATGATCACGGTGTGCTCGTGCACCTTTTTCCTCCAAAGTTTGCGACGGTAGTTCAAACGCGTTCGGGTGGTGAGTACTTCGACGGTGGTGCCGATGAGCACGATCAGAAAGAGAAACCGCAGCGGGGTAATGACGAGGACGTTAACCAAACGTGCGGACTCACATACCGGTGCGATATCGCCATAGCCGGTGGTCGACAGGCTGACAGCCGCGTAGTAGAGCGCGTCAACGAAAGTCAACGTGCCGGTCACTCCGCGGTCGGCGTAGCAGCCTCGCTCAGCGAACACGATAAGAGCGGTAACGACCAAAGCGGCGAGGGCGATACTGATACGAAGAAGGATCTGCAGCACCGGCGTTACGTCACGCGCGGGCAGGTTGATCAGGGAAGCTTCTTCTTCCTCGGTGATGTCTGCTCTAAATCGGTCCGGGATCCAGTTACGTGCCACGAGTGGTGACGCTACCCCTCATGCTCGAGATTGAGTGGGATTAACCAGCACCTCAACGGATGTGCCGCGTTGACCGGAGCCCGGTTCGATCACAGCGAAGCCATCGGCAAGGGCGAGGCCGCGAAGCATGGCCGGCCCGGCGAATCGCAGTGGCCGAGCGCTCGTGGTGATCTCGCCATAGTCGATGGCGACGGGAACGAGGCGAACATCGTGCGGGTGAGCGGTGGTGTCTTCGGCCAGAATCGCGTCAATGCCCATGTTTCCTGATGTGATTCCGCGCATAGCCGCAATGAGCGGCGCGGCGATCGTGACGATGCCGGAGGCGGCCGCCAGTGGATTGCCAGGCAGACCGATGAGTGGGCGCCCGTCGGGGAGTTGGGCCAGCAACATGGGATGGCCGGGCCGAACATCAACCCCGTCGATGATCCAGCGCGCTCCAAGTTGATCAAGGGCAGCGTGGAGATGGTCTACCGGTCCGTGTGCGGTGGATCCGGTCGTGATGATGACATCAACATTGGCATCGTCAATTTCAGCTAAAAGTGCAGGTAGTGAATCGGGAACGCGAATGGGGGGATGTGCCCGAGCGCCCAGCCCGGCGAGCCAGGCGGGGAGGAGGGGGCCGAGGGCATCGCGTGGGCGTCCCGGTCGGGGGAGACCGCGATCGAGGAGTTCATCGCCCATGACCAAGACGGCCACGATCGGTGGTGGGATCACGCTGAGCTCGTCGTAGCCGGCAGCGGCGGCCAAACCCATGACGCCGGGAGTCACGAGTCGACCGGCCGGCACGAGCGTGTCGCCGACACGGCACTCCTCACCCTGCGGGCGGATGTCTTTTCCGGTGGGTAGGGCTGGGCTGGCATCATCTGCCAACCCGGTGAGTGGGTCGCGACGAAAGAGTCGCTGCCCGTGCAGGGCTCCTTCCACCACACCATCTTCGAAACGCAGTACGGCGGTTGTGCCGATGGGGAGCATTGCTCCGGTGGCAATGGCTGCGGCCTGACCTGGGGCGAGGGGTGACAGTTCGCTTCGACCGGCCAGTGCCTGTTCACCGGTAATGAGCCAGGGGCCGTTCTCGCTGACCGCGAAACCATCCATTGCGGCAGCGGCAAATGCGGGTAAATCGCTCAGGGCGACTAAGGGTTCATGCAGGACGCAGTCGATGG
>Ga0075109_1000618_pt1 | contig 23828 bp, 24 predicted proteins | sample AntAceMetag02UKD_FD_69798 | JGI IMG/M metagenome (GOLD analysis project Ga0075109, IMG submission 69798) | Saline lake microbial communities from Ace Lake, Antarctica - Antarctic Ace Lake Metagenome 02UKD | ecosystem: Environmental > Aquatic > Non-marine Saline and Alkaline > Saline | place...
GGGCGGGGCGAACTTTCGGTCATGCATCAACGCGGGCACGCGCGCTCTTGCTTGTGCCACAGCGTCTATCTGCAAATCAACGAAAGTGATTCCCGGTTCAGTGCCTGCATCGGCCAGAACCTCACCCCAAGGGGAAACAGCCATGCTGTGACCATGGGTGCGCCGCGTCCCACCCGTCGTTGAAGGGTGCAGACCGGTCTGGGCCGGTGCCAACACGTAGCATCCCGTTTCTATCGCCCTTGCCCGTAAAAGCGGCTCCCAATGAGCAGCACCGGTGACGGGGGAAAAGGCGGCCGGCACTGTGAGGACCTGCGCCCCTGCATGCGCCAAAGCGCGGTGCAGTTGCGGGAACCGCACATCATAACACACGGTCATACCTATCCGCGCAAAGGCTGCATCGGCCAGAACGGCCCGATCACCCGGACGGAAGCCTGCCGATTCGCGGTACGTTTCCGTTTCAGTTACCTGCACATCGAACATGTGGATCTTGTCATAGGCAGCGCAGATCGTGCCATCTGGTCTGATCAGGAATGACCTGTTTGCAAACCGTCCATCGGGATCGTCGGTCTTGAGGGCAAGCGAACCGATCAGCAGCCAAATGCCTGATTGCGCCGCTTCATTGCGCAATCCGGCAAGGGTCAGGTCATCGTCTTGACGTGACAAGACCGCTTCCTGATGCGCCCTCGAATTCGAAATGCAGTTGGTCACTTCCGGTGTCAGAACAAAACCTGCACCCTGTGCCGCAGCCTGCCGGACCATCCGCGCAACCGTTTCAAGATTGGCGGCGGGATCATCACCAGATGTCAGTTGCAGCAGCGCGGCTTTCATCACGCATCAGCCATTGAGGAGCACATCAAGCTTACCGGCGCTATCCAGCGCGAACAGATCGTCGCAGCCGCCAACATGGGTGTCACCGATGAATATTTGCGGAACGGTCCGTCCACCATTGGCGCGCTGTATCATCTCGGGCTTGCGGTCGGGATGGGTCAGCACATCGACTTCGGAAAAGCTGACGCCTTTCTGGGTCAACAGGCGTTTGGCGGCATGGCAATAGCCGCAGAGCGGCGAGGTGTAGATCTCGACAAGTTGCATATCGCAGGTATTCCTTTAATCACGGGTTAACTTGTCCGTGATTTAGGCGTCCTTTGCAACGCGTGCCAGTGTCAGCACGAAAACTTGCGCTGCATCGGCCATCAGACAGGCATCCGCACAGGCCGCCAGCGTTGCACCGGATGTCATCACATCATCCACGATCAAGATGGAACGCCCGGCCAACCGGTTGCGCCGGGAATGTGAAACAGTGATTGCGGCGCTCAATATGGCAAAGCGCGCATCCCGTCCTGCACCATCCAGTGAGGCGGTGCGCCGGTGTCGCAATAACAGATCGGGGCAATGGGCCAACCCGGTCTGTCGCGCAAGCGCTGTCGCCAACAAGGCGGATTGGTTATAGCGACGGCGCAGCATGCGGGTCCAGTGCAAAGGAACCGGCGCGATCAGCATGTCGGGCTTCAGGATTGGTCGCGCAGCCTGTTCCATCCATCCCGCTGCAGGTTGAACGATGTCCTGCCTATCGCCATGTTTCAGCGCCAGAACAAGCTTTCGCCCTGTTCCCTTATAAAGCAGGGCCGCCCGCCCTCGTGTCCATGGACGCGCAATCGTCAGGCAATCATCGCAATGGACCACCTCTTGCGGCGATGCCTCGCCAGGTAAGGGAGTGCCACAAAGATCGCAGACCAGACCACCGATGAACGCTGTGTCGCGCCAGCAATCGGAACAAAGGCCAAATTCGCTGTCCACTAGGCCACCACAAGACAGGCAGCGCGGTGGATAGACCACACGCAACATGGTTTGAAACTTGCCCGCCATCCGCCTATATCCCGCCCATGACCCAGACACCCATACTGACAGACCGCAACGCCCTGCACCGCAACCGCACCCGCGCGGCGCTGGGTCCGGCCATGTTCTTGCAGCAGGAAGCCGCAACCGAGATCAAGGATCGGCTGGAACTGGTTAATAGAACCTTTACACGCCCGGCGGTGGTCACAGGTTTTCCCATACTGTGGTCATCAATCATGCCAGACGCGCGGCTTGTTCCTGACGATGACATCCTTGCTCTGGAAGAGCAGGCCCATGATCTTGTTATACATGCGCTGTCCCTCCATTGGGCCCCCGATCCCATCGGCCAGTTGATTCAAGCGCGACGTGCGCTGAAACCTGACGGTCTATGCCTTGTTTCGTTATTCGGGGGGCAGACGCTGCACGAACTTCGCACGGCATTAGCCGAAGCAGAGGTGCGTGTGACCGGCGGGCTGTCGCCGCGCGTGTTGCCGATGGCAGAAATCCGCGATCTGGGTGGCTTGCTTCAACGGGCGGGCCTTGCCTTGCCTGTGGCTGATAGTATCAGTCTCACGGTCAGCTATGCTGACACCTTCGCGCTGATGCGCGATCTGCGCGCTATGGGTGAGGGCAATGCCCTGGCAGGACGGTTGCGCAAACCGACGCGCCGCGCTGTGTTGCAAGAGGCGGCACGGATCTATTCAGAGCGTTACGCAGATGTGAACGGTCGGGTGCATGCAACCTTCGAGATGATTTTTTTAAGCGGATGGGCACCCGACGCTTCTCAACCACAGGCCTTGCGCCCGGGTTCTGCCCAAACGCGGCTGGCAGATGTGCTTGGAAGCGTCGAATCGAAGCTGCAAGATTGACGATCCGGCAAGAACCTTTATGTCCCGACATAATCTATTCAAAAAACCCTATGAACGAGGGCCCAGATGCTGGATGCCACCGCGACCGAAACGACCCATGTGAATGCCGTCAGGCCGCCCATGTCACAACCCGACCATCCCAAGGTGAGCATGGGAAAGGTCGGCATTTTGCTGGCCAATCTGGGAACACCGGACAATTATGACTATTGGTCAATGCGCCGATATCTCAACGAATTTCTGTCGGATCGCCGTGTCATCGACTACAGCCCGTGGCTGTGGCAGCCGTTATTGCAATTGATCATTCTGACCAAACGCCCGTTCAGCAGTGGCAAAAACTACGAATCGATCTGGAACCACGACAAGGGTGAAAGCCCCTTGATGACGATTACAAAGGACCAGACCGCTAAGATCACTGAAGCGATGAAAGCGCGCTATGGCGATCAGGTGATAGTCGATTTCTGCATGCGTTATGGCAACCCTTCGACCAAGTCGAAAGTGCGCGCAATGGTTGATGCCGGATGCCGGAAAATTCTGTTTTTTCCGCTTTACCCGCATTATGCAGGTGCAACATCCGCAACAGCGAACGATCAGTTTTTTCGCGTACTGATGGAAGAAAAGTGGCAGCCGACCGCGCGTGTCGTGGACCCCTACTACGAGCATCCGCTTTATATCGAAGCGCTGGCCCAGTCGGTCGAGCGTGCCTATGCCAAGGAAGAGCACAAGCCGGAGGTTCTGGTCTGTTCTTACCACGGGGTACCAAAACGCTATCTGCTGGAAGGTGATCCCTATCACTGCCAGTGCCAGAAAACGACGCGCTTGCTGATGGAAAGGCTTGGCTGGGACGAAACCCAGATTATCACAACGTTCCAGTCGCGTTTTGGCCCTGAAGAGTGGTTGAAGCCCTACACAGTGGAAGAAGTGGCGCGTCTTGCGAAAGAAGACGGTAAAAAGCGGATCGCCGTGATTGCGCCTGCTTTTTCATCTGACTGTATTGAAACGCTGGAAGAGATCAACGAAGAGATCAAGGAAAGCTTCGAAGAAGCCGGTGGTGATCACTTCACCTATGTTCCCTGCCTCAATGATGATGACGCCCATATTGCAGCACTTGGTGCAATTATCGAAGGCAATCTGAAGGGCTGGGTGGACTGAAACGGTGCTGCATTTACGCGCAGCGCCTGCATTTTTTATTCAGGTAGGAACAGGGTCACAGAAATAAAAAAGGCGGTGAAAAATCACCGCCTTTTCCATTAAAAATCGTAGTAATCAGCTTGCAACAGCTGCTGCAACCACTGCCAAGATCAGCAGCGGAACCAGGATACCACCAGCAGACGAACCAGCGGTTTCTTCAACGATCACGGGAGCTTCGATGATCGGCTCAGCCAGGCTACCGGCATAAGCGGTCGAAGCGGCAGCTGTCAAAGCGGCTGCGAGTACAAGTTTCTTCATGTTAACCTCCAGATATTCGGCAGACGTGTGTTGTAAGCACGTCTAGCACCCAAGACGTACCTCGTAATACTGTCTAAAGCAGCAAACCAAAGCAATTGCAAATCCACACATATTCATTGCTGCCACCTCTGGGAAAATGTCGTCAAATTAGCAACACTTGGGTGCCGACATTGGTCATCGCGAACAGCTCTGCGATATGTTCGTTGTAAAGACCGATGCATCCGTTGGACGATCTGCGCCCGATCTTTCGGGTGTCGTGAGTCCCGTGGATACGGTAATAGGTCCAGCTCAAATACAGCGCATGGGTTCCCAACGGGTTATCTGGCCCCGGCGGTACAAAATCAGGCCATTCAGGGTTCCGCTGCTTCATTGAAGGTGTCGGTGCCCAGCTAGGACCTTCGACCTTGCGAATCACGGAAGTGCGGCCACGCCGTGTCAGATCCTCGGACAGTGGAACGCTGGACGGGTAAAGCTTGTAGGTTGCCCCGTTGTCAGACCAGTAATGAAGCGCACGCGAGTCTATATCTACAAGCACAGCACCATTGCGCAGGTCAGAGAAGTAGGGCCGCCAGTCCAGGGTCCGGAAGCTGGAAGCGTTGCGTCGCACGACCTGAGACAGATCACGTTCAAGCTCGACCGTATCGGCACCGTTCAAATCCTGCGAAAATGACGGTGTTGCAAGGGTTGCAGCAGTTCCGGCGAGAAAAGCACGCCGATTAAAGGCGCTTGTATATTTGTCAGTCATCTTATCACTCCAAGACAGATATTCTGCCAATCCATTTTATTTTATTGCGGGAAAGACGCAGTCGCAAATCAAACCGGCGTCATTTTGCGCAGACACGCCAATGTGGGTTTAATATAAGGCCTTGTCGGGATAAAGCAGGGCCTGATTTTCGAGGATAACCAAAATGCTACGACTTTCTGCCGTTTTCGCAGCCATTGCCCTTGTTCTAGCCGCGTGCGCTGCGCCTCAGCCCCCCACTCTCGGGCCTGATGGTCGGCCTCTGCCGCGGGTTTACAGGATTTCGGCAAGTGAGTCGGGCGCCGTACAGTTCCGCATGCTTGATTCGGTGAACGCGCTTCGGCAAGCAGCCGGCTCTGGCGCAGTCGAACTGAATGCCCAGCTGACGGCGGCTGCCGCGACACATGCGCGCGATATGTCGGTCCAGAACCGTCCGTGGCATTTCGGGTCGGACGGGTCGTCCCCGATCGACCGCGTACAGCGCACCGGCTATACCGGACAGATGTTGGGCGAAACCATCTCGGAAACATATGAGACCGAACTTGAAACCCTCGCAGCATGGATGGATCAACCTGATACAAGACGTGTGATCCTTGAACCATCGGCGCGGAACTTAGGCTTCGCGTGGCATCAGGAATCAAACGGAAAGATCTGGTGGACCATGATCATGGGCAACTAAGCCTACGACAAAATCATCGGAAGACCTGAAAACCCCGAACACGCGTCCGGGGTTTTTTAAATCTAGCGGACTTGTCGATCAGGGAAAGATCGAAATCGGCGTACTGTCTTGCACCATGGAATAGATGATTTCGATTTCCTCATCCGTGACCGCGATACAGCCCCAGGTCCAGTCCCATATCCCGTTCTGAAATGGCCGCGGGCGGCCGTGAATGAAAATATCCCCGCCAGGCTTGACGCCAGCCTCTTTGGCCCGCGCGGTATCTGCGTCATTTGGATAGGAAATGCCCAAGGACAGATGGAAGCGGCTGTTCGGATTGCGCCTGTCGATCAGATACTCGCCTTCCGGCGTACGGCCATCTCCCTCGGCGGCCTTGTGACCCTCTGGGCTGAAACCCAGCCCAATATTGAAAGACGCCAATACCCTGTCAAAATGCATCAAATGCATTTTCCTTGTCTCTTTGAAGACAAGAATACGGCTCACGGGTGGACCTTTGTAAACCTTGAACTTGCTCGGTTCACGTGAACACGCCGCCATCCACAAGGGTAGCGACAGAAGGATGAAACGCCTGTTTATCATGTCTGCTCGATCATGTTTTTTATGAAAAGAGATACACTGAAACAGGCTGCCAACCTAGGCAAAATCGTACTCTTCCAAAAATTCCCGCTATTTGTCGCGTAAGCTTACCCGCTCTTCAATAGCCGCAAGCCGGGCTAGAACCTCATCCCGATATGCATCTGTTCTTTCATTGTTTTCCTCCTGATGCGCATCCTGCATCGAGTTCACGACCAGACCCACAAGCAGGTTGACCACCGCGAATGTGGTTACCAGAATGAACGGGACAAAGAACGCCCAAGCATAGGGATACACCTCCATCACAGGGCGGACTATTCCCATCGACCAGCTTTCCAGCGTCATGATCTGGAACAAAGAATATGCGCTGCGGCCCAATGTTCCAAACCAGTCGGGAAACGTGTCGCTGAACAGCTTTGTCGCCATAACAGACCCGATATAGAAAATAATCGCCATCAACAAAAAGACGCTTCCCATGCCCGGCAAAGCAGTGATGAACCCCTCGACCACCCGGCGCAGACGCGGCGCGACCGAGATAACGCGCAACACGCGCAGGATACGCAGGGCGCGCAGAACCGACATGCCTTGTGCCCCCGGAACCAGCGCTATTCCGACGATCACGAAATCAAACAGGTTCCACGCCGAGCGGAAAAACTGGCGCCCATGGGCCAAGAGTTTCAGAGCAATTTCTGTCACGAAAATGGACAGACAAATCCGGTCGATCGTAAGGATCAAGGGGCCAGCCACATCCATCGCTGTGTCCGAGGTTTCAAGCCCCAGTGTGACAGCATTTACAAGAATGACCCCGATCACTGCATTGGTCACAAGAGGGCTGGCCAACCACTCAGCCAGACGGGTCCGATAGGTCATTATTTGCTCCGAAAATGTCCTGTGCGACGTCAGATATGTGGGGCCGCAAAGGCGGCTGCAAGCTCTACATGTGTCGACCACCGGAATTGATCGACAACCTGCACCCATTCAAGGCGATAACCCGAAGTAAGCAGAGTTTTTGCATCCCTTGCGAAGGTGACAGGATTGCATGACACAAAGGCGATTCGATCAATACCCGCCTTGGCAAGCTCCAGAACCTGCGCCTCGGCACCTGCACGCGGCGGATCGATAACTGCCGCATCAAAGCCTTTCAACTCATCCGGCAGCAAGGGGCGACGAAAGAGGTCGCGTGCCTCCGTCGATACACGCTTGAGCCCGCTTGCCTGACGCCAGCCATGATCCAACGCCTTGAGCATGTCGGATTCGCTTTCAACGGCGTGAACCTCGGCATGTTGTGCCAGTGGCAGGGCAAAGGTGCCGCAACCGGCGAACAGATCGACGATCCGCGCGGCACCACCGACAGCTTCGGTCACTGCGGATAGCAGCGCTGCCTCTCCTTCGGCGGTGGCTTGCAGAAAGGCTCCGGGCGGCGGGACGACACGTGTTGAACCAAACTGCTGAAAGGGGGATTGCCGCATACCCACAAGCTCGTCGCCCCAGACCAGACGTGCCGGACGGAAGCGTTCTACCTCGGCCGCCAGTGCCATGCGCAGCGGACCATCCAACGGCTTGCCCTCTGTTACCAGCACATCCAGCCCGCCGTGACTATGTGTGACCTGCACCGTCAATTCACCTTTGCGGCTAGCCCCCGAAACAGCCAATGCCTCGGCTAGCGGCAAGGCTTCCAGCAGTTCGGGACGCAGAAGCTGGCAATCAGGTATCTCGATCACTGTATCTGACGCACGCGCATGAAAACCTGCAAGTGCGCCCTTCTTGGTGCGCCTGACAGAAAAGGCAGCGCGGCGGCGCGACTTTGGTGGCGAGGTCAGGATCGGGCGAAAGTTTGCTTCGATCCCCTGCGCCGCAAGTGCGGCACGCACAACCTCGATTTTCCACTCAGCAACGAAAGCGTCCGAGGCATGCATCACCTGACACCCGCCACAGGCTTTGTAATGTCGACAAACGGGACTTACCCGGTCAGCTGATGGTTTGACGATCCGCACTTCGCTCAGTCGGTCACCGTTATGCGTGCCAGTCACCACCTCGCCGGGGAGTGTCATGGGGGCAAAAACAGGCCCGGCTGCGATACCGTCGCCCTGATGGCCCAGTCGTGTGATGCGATATTCTGTCATGCTGCGGGCATAGCGTGCTGCATGCCCTGCATAAAGCCCTATTCGGCAGCGTCTTTCAGACCGATGAAGCCGCCCGACTGACGGTTCCAGTAGCGCGCATAAAGACCACCGCTTTCCAGCAGGTCATCATGTGTACCATGTTCCACAATCCGGCCCTGATCCAACACGATGATGCGGTCCATCTGGCTGATCGTAGACAGCCGGTGTGCCACGGCAAGAACAGTCTTGCCGACCATCACACGCTCCAACGCAGTCTGGATGGACGCTTCGACTTCGCTATCAAGTGCGCTTGTCGCCTCGTCCAGAACAAGGATGGGCGCATCCTTGAGGATGGCGCGGGCCAATGCAATCCGCTGACGCTGACCGCCGGATAGCTTCACACCCCGCTCGCCCAAATGCGCATCATAGCCGCGCCGCCCTTTGTGGTCCTGCATATCCTTGATGAACTCATGCGCCTCGGCTTTCTCGGCAGCGGCAATGACCTCTTCTTGAGTGGCATCCGGCCGACCATACAGGATATTGTCACGGGCCGAGCGATTGAACATCGCGGTTTCTTGCGTAACCATTCCGATCTGACGGCGCAGACTTTCCTGCGTCACCTCGCGAATATCCTGACCATCGATCGTCACGCGACCTTGCTCAGGATCATAGAGCCGCAGCAATAGCGCCACGAGAGTGGACTTGCCGGCGCCAGATGCGCCGACGATTCCCAGTTTCTCGCCCGGTTTTACCTCAAGGTCGATATCTGTGATCCCGCCTTTGTCCCGCCCATATGCAAACCCCAGCTTTTCGAACCGGATGCGCCCTTGTGTAACCACAAGGTCGCTGGCTGTGGCCACGTTATCGACCCTAATGCGTGGAGTCAGCGTATGAATACCATCCTCGATCTCTCCGATGTTGGAATAGATCGCCATCAGCGTGAAACTGACCCAGCCAGTCATCTGCGCGATGCGGATAGATACGGCCCCCGCCGCCACGATATCGCCCTCGCTTGCCGTGCCTTGCGACCAGAAGATAAGTGTGCCGCCAATCAACAGGATGGGCAGGATACCTGCCAGTGTCATAAGGGCCACACGGAATACGGCTGCCAGTTTGCCAAAGTGGAGCGATGTATCCCGAAATTTCTGCATTGCGCCCAGCGCGGCGCGATCCTCGTGATCCGCATGGGCGAACAGTTTGACTGTCTTGATATTGGTGATCGTATCAACAACCTGACCCGACACCATAGCCCGCGCGCCTGCCCGTTTGCCTGCACGTTCACGGATGCGCGGCAGAAACCATCGGATCAACAGGAAATACGAGACCAGCCAGACCACAAAGACCATCGCAACCTGCACATTAATAGCGAGTAGCAAGAAGATTGACCCGATCAAAGAGGCCAGTGCGAAGGCAACGACGTTGATCATCTCGACCGCAACATCTGTAACGGCCCGTGCAGTCTGCATTTGCTTTTGCGCGATGCGGCCCGCGAAATCATCATCAAAGAACTTGACTGATTGGCCAAGCGTCCAGCGGTGCAGGCGGCTAAGAACCAATGGATTCACATTGGGCTGCACGATGATCGAGTTGGCTGCCGATGACAGCCCGAATGCCAATGGTCGCAGTATCAGGAAAAACCCGACAGCGACCGAGATCATCACAACATTCGTCGCGCTGAAAAATGTCTCGGGTCCGCTGGCGATGGCTCCGTCAATAACCATACCAAGAATAAGCGCTGTAGCCGCCTCTAGCGCACCAGCTGCTGCTGACAGAAATCCCGCCAGCCAAAGCGCAGGCCAAGACCCCGCCAATGCCCAGCGGAAGAACGCGCTCAACGTTTCGGGCGGCGGACCTTCGGCAGACTGGAACGGGTCAATATGGGTGGCAGAGTTCATCTATAGTCTTTCTGCTTTGGTCAATTTGTACGTCTGAACCTAGCCCGTACGGCCAGCGATCAAGAAAGCCCTGATCGCAGCGAACTGCAAGGCCAGCTCAGAGGATCAGGGCCGATCCAGCAGTTCCTCGCGCGTCAGCATAAAATCCGAAGCGATCCAGCGAGATTTGAGCCGCTCAAGCTCACGGCCCAGCGCAGGGCCTGTAATCGCAGGCATCAAATCGGCTGCGTTGACCGGAAAGACAGCGCGCGCGCCGGTCTTTGCGGCATTCAGGGCGATCTGGGTCAACGGAGTTTCCAGGACTGCCGCACGCAGCAACAGAATCGCCAATGCGTCATCTGCTCCATGACGAAAACCCAATTCTCCGGCACCTCGGATCGATCCCAATTCATCGCGTAACAGGCAAAGCCTCACCTCTTCGGTACGACTGAGCCGCAAACGACTTGCAGCCTCAGGCCCTGTCATCGACGCAAGTCGCGCCAGCCAGTCAGGGGCAGCTTTAACCTGTTCTTCCAGATGCACAAATGGCGCCAAACTCCGGTCAATTGCTCCCGGCAAGATACGGGTCAAAACACCGCAAGCGCGCATTGCGGCGACGGATGGTGCCGGATCAGGCGCAGATAGAAGCTTGCGTACCTCTGCACCAACCCTTTCGCGAGATAGCTGAGCCAAACCATCCGTGGCCTCGGCAATCGCGGCAAGAGCCAGCGGGTCAAGACCTTCGGCATCGTCTCCATACCAAGCGTGAAAACGGAAGAACCGCAGGATACGCAGATAATCCTCGGCAATACGAGCAGAGGCATCTTCGATGAAGCGGACTCGGCGGGCCATCAGGTCCGGCAGGCCACCCAACGGATCCAGAACGTCGCCTTCGGCATTCGCATAAAGCGCGTTCATGGTGAAATCCCGACGCCGCGCATCATCCTCGACCCGCGTTGAAAAGACGACAATGGCGCGGCGTCCATCAGTTTCGACATCGCGCCGGAAGGTCGTGACCTCATGCGGGATACCGCCGGAAATCACGGTGATCGTGCCATGATCAATCCCTGTGGGCACCGGGCGCAATCCGGCATCTTTGGCCAGTTCCATCACCGCTTCGGGCCGAGCATCGGTGGCAATGTCGATATCCGTCACAGCTGCGTTAATGACTGCGTTGCGCACACACCCCCCGACAAACAGCGCCTGATGGCCAGCATTGCGTAGCATATCACAGATAGCACGCGTTTCGGGCCGGGTGATCCAATCCGCAGCAATACGCATCAATCTTTCATCCTGTCTGCCAGTGCGCGCAAAATTCGTGCTGTCGCACCCCAGATGTAATAGGGTCCATAGGGCACGGTGAAATAGTGCCGCCGTTGCCCGCGCCAGCGCCGCGACTGGATAATGAAGCGGGCAGGGTCCGTCACATGCGCAAGCGGTGCCTCGAAGACCTCAGCCACCTCACCAGGTTCGGCGCGGGGCTCGAAATGAAACCGCACGCGCGCCAGAACCGGCGTCACGAGAAACCCCGTGACGGTTTCATGCGCGGGAAGGGTACCCAGAACTTCGACATTATTGCGGTCCAGGGCGATCTCTTCTTCGGCCTCACGCAGGGCGGCGGCGATCACGTCTTGGTCACCCTCGTCTTGTTTGCCGCCTGGAAAGGCTATCTGCCCCGGATGATGCTTGAGCGCCGACGACCTTTTGGTCAGGATCACCTGCATACCAAAGGGGCGCTCGATCAAGGGCACCAGCACACCTGCCGACCGAAGACGACGGTCTGCGGGCAGCACAACATCTGGGTTCAGATCGAAATCGGACGATGCCCGACCGGTCTGACCCAGTGCTGCAATCACATGGGCGAGTGGGTCAGTTCCCATCCCCATCGACCCCTTTGGCGTCGAAACCCAGCGTTGCCGGATCAAGATTGTAATGCGCTCCGCAGAACTGACAATCTGCCGTGACGCGTCCGTCATCTGTGGTCATGGACGCAATATCCTTTGCCGAATAGATCGACAGGCTCTGACGCACGCGGTCTTCCGAGCAGGAGCACCCGAAACGGACTGGCTGTGCGTCAAAAACCCGAGGTGATTCCTCGTGAAACAGACGCACAAGAAGGTCAGTCGGGGCGATACGCGGGCCTACCAGTTCAAGATCCTCGACGGTGTCCAACAGCACATTTGCGCGGTTCCAGTTCTCGCCTTCCTCACCATCAACAAGATCACGGGCATGCAGCAATCCTCCGTCGCCCGTAGCCTCTGACCCTTTTGCGAAAGGCGACGCTTTGGGCATATGCTGGAGCATCACACCACCCGCACGCCAGTATTCACGCAGGCCGCGTTCGGTTGATTTCCCGAAACTCAGTGCAAAGCGCGTCGGCAGCTGCTCGGACTGGGCAAAATACGCCTCGGCGCAGGCAGCAAGGGACCCACCTTCCAGCGGGGTGATCCCCTGATAAGGCGACATGCCTTCTCCCTGATCGATCATGATTGCAAAGTAGCCTTTGCCGATCTGGTCGAAGGGCGTGCCATCTGTCAGTCTGTCCGCGTCATAGCTGGCATAGGCCCGTATACGCGCCGATTCACCGTCTTCAGTTGGGCCGTAATAGTCGGTGGCAATCATCCTCACGGGACCGTTCGACTGAACCTGCAATTGCAACTTCCAGCGCAACTTGACCGTCTGGCCGATCAGCGCGGTCAGCAAAGCCATTTCCGCCACCAGAGCTTCCACCTGTGGCGGATAGTTATGTTGCTTCAGGATGCCATCCAGCACCCCGTCCAGACGCGCTACGCGACCGCGAATGTCAGACATATCCAGCTGGAACGGCAATACCGTGTCGTCCCAAGCGATTTTTGTTCCAAGTGTCATGGGATTTCCTTAAGCGCCTTGTCTTGGCATACCGCGACTATATAGGCGGGGCAAGGCAGGGTCCAAGGGCATGGCAGCCAGACCTCAGACGCATGGATGGACAAGATGATCAGACGCTTTGGTGAAACACCCCGGCATGACAAGGTCTACACGCGCAGACCGGGGGCCTATGCCATCCTGACAAGAGGCACGGATCTGTTGTTGACCCACCAGTCAGAACCTTTGCCCGAATTCCAGCTTCCTGGAGGCGGTATTGATCCCGGAGAGTCCCCTGTTGCAGCACTTCACAGAGAGGTTTTCGAAGAAACCGGCTGGAGCATCGCGGCGCTGCGCAGGATTGGTACTTTCCGGCGCTTCACCTATATGCCGGAATACGACCTGTGGGCAGAAAAGCTGTGCATGATATATCTGGCACGACCCGTGCGAAGGATCGGACCCCCAACCGAAACTGGACATATGGCTGTCTGGATGTCGCCGCTTCTGGCAGTGGAGAAACTCGGGAACGCAGGGGACAGGCATTTTGTCGCCCGACTGCTTGCTGCGTCATTGCAGGGCTAGCCCGCAGTCTCCTTGGAACTCCAGCACGATAGCCGAAATATCATCGGGGAAATCACGCCCTTGGGCATGATCGGTCAGGTGCCAGATCATAGCTTCAAGCAGCGCGGCGCCGGAAAGGTCGCGCAACCGGTCCAACATCAGCGCTACTCCCTCAGAACCCAACTGGTTATTCAGCGGGTCAGGACATTCAACCACTCCGTCTGACAGGATAACAAGCCGATCACCCGGCGCGAGAGTGCATTCAAACTCCTCAAATTCCGCACCCTCTATCAAACCTACCGGTAGGCCACCGCTACCGAACGTTTCCAGCAGCCCATCACGACGTTGCACCACCGGATGCGGGTGGCCTGCTTGCACCATCACGACACGTCCGGTCACCAGATCCACATCTGCAAGCAGCAAAGTAAAATAATGCTCTGTCTGGACCTCTCGCAGTACAAGCCTGTTCAGCATTTCGACCACGCAGGCAGGTGGCAAGGGCACATGACGACCATCATCCAAGCGGGTCAAAGCGATGTTATGCTCTGGCGAGGAAGACGACAGATAGCCCGCCAGACGCGCCGTCATGAGCGCGGAACTGATCCCGTGGCCCGACACATCCAACGCAAACAACCCAATGCGTGAATCACCTGCGGGATAGAACCCAACCAGATCACCGCCCACATGACCGGACGAGCGCAGCAGTAAGGACATCCGGGCACTGCCGAAATCCTTGAACCGGTCCCGGATCAGCGACTGTTGCAGCTTCTTTGCCTCAAGCAGGTCACTGTCCAGTACGTCATATAGGGCTTGAAGTTCGTTTAGCGCAGCGCCCAGCAGTCGGTTCTTCTCCGTCACCTGCCGCTGCATGTCGATGATACGCATGCCGGCACTGATACGCGCGCGCAATTCTGCGGAGTTGACCGGCTTGGTCAGAAAATCATCGGCCCCGCAATCAAGCCCCAACGCAACCTCGTCCTTCTCGCTTTTTGATGTCAGAAGGATGAAGTAACCGTACTCTTCCTGCGGCAGCTTGCGAAATGCCTGACAAAAATCCAACCCGTTCATGCCGGGCATCATCCAGTCGCTCAGCACAAGGTCGGGCGGATCCATCGCGCAAGCCTTCAACGCGTCATGCCCGCTCACGGCTTCCGTGACACGGAAGCCCCATCGTTTGAGCGAGGCCGACAGGATGCGGCGTTGCAAATTACTGTCATCGACAATCAAAACATGCAGCGGCATTTGAACCGCTCCCGTTTCGGGATGCCCAGCCTCATATGGGTATTGCGCCTGACCTGACACTTCTGTCTGCCCCCTTTTCTGCGTTGGGCAAGGATTTAAAGGCAGAAGCTTAACAGCCGCTAAAAGCTAAAAATGTTTTGATTCACAGTATATTAAGCCCGCATGCCTTAGGCTTTCGACACATATAGGGAAAGACGATGATTGATTGGGCGCGCGTGTGCGATCTGCATGACGAGATCGGGGATGACGGTTTTGCCGAAGTCCTGGGTTTGTTCCTGACGGAAACCGGACAGGTTGTTGCACACTTGCGGGACAACCCGGATCAACACCGGCTTGAGGATGATCTGCATTTTCTCAAAGGTGGTGTTCTGAACTTGGGATTCACGCAGGTCGCTTCCCTATGCCAGCAAGGTGAGGGGATGGCGGCCAAGGGAATGGCGATGCAAGTCGATATCAAAGGGATCGTGCAAGCCTATGAGCAAGCGCGGATTTCGTTTCTGTCAGAGTTCGCAACACGCCTTCCAGCCAGATCTTAACGCGGTGACCGTTTTGCCAGTATCCGCTGAAGCGTGCGGCGATGCATGTTAAGACGGCGTGCCGTTTCGGATACGTTGCGGTCACACAGTTCGTAGACGCGCTGAATATGCTCCCAGCGCACGCGATCCGCGCTCATCGGGTTCTCAGGCGGCGGCGGCAGTTCAGCACCGTTTGCCAGAAGTGCGTTGGTGATATCAGTCGCGTCCGCTGGTTTGCTCAGATAATCCGTCGCACCGATCTTGACGGCTGCGACCGCCGTTGCAATCGCGCCATAGCCGGTCAACACCACAATCCGGCAATCCGGACGCCTTTCGCGCAGCACCTCGACGACATCCAGACCGTTTCCATCCTCCAGACGCAGATCGCACACCGCATACGCTGGTGGGCGGGCTGTCGCGATGGCTTTCCCGGCAGCAACAGATCCTGCCATCTCGACCTCGAAACCGCGTTTTTCCATTGCCTTGGCAAGGCGCTTCAAGAAAGCGTCGTCGTCGTCCAACAGAAGAAGTGTTCTGTCTGCTCCGATGTCGTTCAGCTCTTCGGCCACGCGGTTTTCCCCCGATCCAGTCAACGATCTCTTATAGCTATTATAGCGCGTCCCAGCAGGCGTCAAACTACGCTACCCAAGCTGTGATGTCCGGGATCTTTATCAACGCGCATCCAGAAAGCATTGAACCCGGTCTGCAACGTCTTCTGCGCGCAGGGCACGTTGGAAAACTTCGATAAAACCCTCCTCGGGGAACACCAGATAGCTCATGGTCGAATGATCGACGAGATAGTAATCCTCTTCGCCCGCGGCGGGTTTCTGTTTCTGATAGAACGTTCGGTAAGCTCGACTTGCCGCGCGCACCTGGTCAGGTGTGCCAGTTAAACCTAGCATCCGCTCGTGCAAGTTTGCCGTAAAGCTTTCAACGACTTCAGGCGTGTCGCGTTCGGGATCGACCGAGATAAAAACAGGCTTCACCATCAACCCGCGCTCTTCCAGTATATCAATCGCCTCGGCATTGCGCGCCGTATCCAAAGGACAGACATCCGGACAGAATGTATAGCCGAAATAGATCAAGGCGGGCTGGTCTATGACTTCTGATTCGGTCACAGTTGCCCCGGTTTCGTCGATCAACGTGAACGGACCGCCAATCTGCGAGGCTCCGCCCGCTATCGCGGTTGAACGACACTGGGCATATTTGTCCGGCGCTCCCGCGAATTGTGTATAAACAAAAATCCCGCCCGTCATGACCACCACAAACGCGGCAGCGGCAATGGCATAAATGCGAAGCATGGCAATCTCCTTTTTCCGGACAGGACTGGCTTTTCATCCGGTCGAGAGCCATATTTACGACTTGGGCCAGACATGCAACGGGACGAAGGCGCGCAGATGACCGATATGGAACTTGGCGTTCTCAAGGGCCGTGAGCGTGGCAATTGGGTCCGTTTGCGCACTATCATTCTTTTGCGCTGGGCCGCTGTTGTGGGACAGCTGGTCGCGCTTTTTGTCGCGCAGCATGCCTACAACCTGCAAATCCAGATGGGTTTGTGCCTTTTGGTCGTCAGCGTATCCGTCATGGGCAACCTGATTGCCATGTTCATCTTCCCGGAAAACAAGCGCCTGTCCGAGACAGAAAACTTGCTGATGGTATTGTTCGACCTGCTACAGCTGGCCCTTTTGCTGTATCTGACAGGCGGGCTGCACAATCCGTTCTATATCCTGATACTTGGTCCCGTCACTGTGTCGGCGCTGGTGCTGACACTGCGCTCAACGGTGTTTTTGGGGATTACCGCAATCCTTGCTGTGACGCTGTTGGCAGAGTTTCATTTGCCCTTGCTGACAGAGCAGGGGTTCCTCCTGCGAGTGCCAGACATCTTTGTCTTCGGCAACTGGGTTGCGATTACCATCGCTGTTGTCTTTCTCAGCTTTTATTCCCGCCGCGTCACGCAAGAGATGCATTCGATGTCGGACGCGCTGCAAGCCACGCAGATGGCCTTGGCCCGCGAACAGAAACTGACCGATCTGGGCGGGGTAGTGGCCGCCGCCGCACATGAGCTGGGTACGCCTTTGGCGACGATCAAGCTGACGAGCGCCGAGCTGATCGAGGAACTTGGTGACTTTCCCGAATTGCAGGATGATGCGAGACTTATCCGGGATCAGGCCAACCGCTGCCGCGATATTCTTCAATCCATGGGGCGTGCTGGCAAGGATGATCTGATGCTGCGTCAGGCCCCTTTGGGAACTGTCGTGCGTGAAGCGGCCGCACCGCATCTCAATCGTGGCAAGGACATTCATTTTCTTGATGGTCAGAACCCCGGGGACAGTCAGACCCAGCCGATGGTTCTGCGTCGTCCGGATGTTGTGCACGGGCTGCGGAACTTGTTGCAGAACGGCGTCGATTTTGCCCGTGCGAATGTCTGGGTCGAGACCGCATGGGATGCTGAAACCGTTTCTGTGCGCATCATGGATGATGGCATGGGTTATCCCGCGAATATCATGGGTCGGATCGGTGATCCGTTCATGCGGTTGCGGCGCAGCGAACCAGATTACATCCAGCGCCCAGAGTATGAGGGCATGGGGTTGGGACTGTTCATTGCCAAAACATTGCTTGAGCGTTCAGGCGCAGAGTTGAGTTTTGCAAATGGTCGCGATCCCTATCTTGCAACGACAGAACAACCCCAGAAATGCGGGGCTATCGTCGAGGTGGTCTGGCCTCGTGCGAAAATCGACGCGCATAGTGCCGAAAACGCCGTCCCCATGAGAAAAAACAAGCGTCTTGAAATCTGAAATGTTCGATATGCCAATTGGCGATTCAGATCTGTGATGTGACTGTCGTTAACCCGACCTTAACGGTTTCGCCCTCAAGCTGTATTCTGTACCATGTTTGGGGGACGTGTAGATGGGCCTTTTCGACCAGCCACACATTGTAATGGCTGTTGTTGCAGGAGTGTTGTCGGGTGGTTTCCTGCTGACGGCTCTGGTTGCATCGGAATGGATGAAGCCAGAAAATTTATCTGGCAAAATGGCAAAGCGATTGGGCAAACAAGACGTCTGCAAGGTGGCCTTTCTCTTCAAGGACCGCGTCTTGATGCAGATGACACAAGCCGCTTCAGATCTATTTGATGTAGCCACCCTTTCAGATCTGCCCGACGGTTCCGGACAGGGCGATTGGGACCGTGTCTGGGGCGCGTTATCGCAACGGTTTACCGCACTCCCACAGCGCCCAGTGTGGCAGGACGGCAGCGGACAGATCAGGTTGGCCGCGAATAGAAAGGAAGATGGTGCGCATCTGGTGCTGGACTGGTGGGACGGCCATGTAAGGCTGTCATTGATAGAATCGCCGCATGCTTCTGTGTCACCGGAAAGAGACGAGGCGGGCTGGTTATGCGAGGCTGTGACTGGTGCACCTTATCCGATCTGGCAATCAGATCAGAGCGGGAAGGTTCGATGGGCTAACACAGCTTACAAAGAACTGGCCTTGCGGTTCAAAGGAGAACCACAGAACGATCAGGTGAGTCACGCGTTGTTCAACATGCCTGTAGAGACAGAAAGCGCCACTTCTTCCTACAGGATCGCGATTACATCAGCCGAAACGGTCCAACCGTACTGGTTCGATATCCGGTCATTGCGGCTTGAATCAGGATGGATGAACTATGCCACAGATGTAAATGCTGTCGTGAACGCCGAAATTGCCCAACGCAACTTTGTGCAAACTCTCACTAAAACCTTCGCGCAACTGTCAATCGGACTTGCGATTTTTGATCGTAAACGCCAGTTGGCACTGTTCAATCCGGCGTTGATCGACCTGACCTCGCTTTCTGCCGAATTCCTCAGTGCTCGTCCAAATCTTTTGTCTTTCTTCGACCAGTTGCGTGACCGCCAGATGATGCCGGAACCCAAGAACTACCGTTCATGGCGGGACCAGATAGGCGATCTGGTCGCGGCAGCAGATACCGGCCAGTACCGCGAGACATGGACCCTTCCATCCGGCTTGACTTACAGGATCAGTGGCCGACCACACCCAGACGGGGCTGTTGCTTTTCTGTTCGAGGATATCAGCGCCGAGATATCGTTGACCCGCCGTTTTCGTTCGCAACTGGAACTGGCGCAATCAGTGCTGAACACGCTTGAGCAATCAATCGCCGTGTTCTCATCCTCGGGGGTGCTAGCCTTCTCAAACACAGCCTACCGTCAGATGTGGGAGATAGATGCTGATAGCCGTTTTTCAGACATTTCCGTCATGGACGCCTCACGGCATTGGCAGGCTGTCAGCAGGCCAACACCGGTATGGGGTGATCTGCGTGATTTTGTTGTCCAGTTTGGCGAGCGGACGAACTGGGATGCAGAGGTCACGTTGCGCGACGGTCAACAGATTATCTGTCAGGTGATACCTATGGCCGGCGGCGCGACGCTGGTTCTTTTTCAGCCGAAAGAGGCTGCTATGATTCCTGCGCCAGACGCGCTTTTGCAAAGCTCTGCCTGAGGTCGGGCAGGATCGCTCTTGCGGGCAGTGTCAGTGGCGCTACTCTGCCCGCATGTCGCTTCAGATCCTTCGGTTCACCTGTATTTCACCTGACCAGACCGCTGCTTTTGCGGTTCGCCTTGGCACGCTTTTGCGCGCCGGCGACACCCTTTTGCTGGAAGGTCCTGTCGGCGCTGGAAAAACACATTTTGCACGCAGCCTGATCCAGTCTCGTATGGACGTGCCGGAGGATGTGCCGTCGCCAACCTTCACGCTTGTCCAGACATATGATGTGTCCGAGACAGAAATATGGCACGCCGATCTTTACCGGCTTTCAGGTCCGCAAGAGGTGGTCGAGCTTGGCCTTTCGGATGCTTTCGAAACCGCGATATGTCTGGTCGAATGGCCGGATCGTCTGGGTGAGTTGACGCCTGCGACTGCCCTGACACTCACACTCTTGCAGGGCGCAGACGACGACACGCGCCTTCTTGCATTGACTTGGACCGACCCGTCATGGGGTGAGCGACTAAAGGAGCTTGAAGATGATTGATCGCAACAAATTGGCTGATGAGTTCATCGCGCGCGCCACTTGGTCGGGGGCGAACCGCAAGCCGCTAGCCGGGGATGCCTCGAATCGTCGCTATGAACGTTTGCACCTGCATGGAAAAAGCGCCGTCCTGATGGATGCACCGCACGAGAAAGGTGAGGATGTTCGCCCTTTCATCCAGATTGCGCGATTTCTCTGCGATCACGGACTCAGCGCACCGCAGATCCTGGCAGAGGACCCGGCGAACGGTTTTCTGCTTCTGGAAGATCTGGGTGACGACCTGTTCGCACGCGTTATCCCACGTGATCCTGCGATGGAACGTCCGCTTTACGAAGCGGCAACGGATGCTTTGATCCACCTGCACCGCGTCAAACCACCGGAGGCACTAGCACTCTATAGCCCTGCGGTCATGCTGGATATGGCTTCCTTGGCATGGCGTTGGTATCTCGGCGGAGGCCTTGCGGCGAATGACGATGCAGAGCAGGCTTTTCGGGCCGCATTTGCGCCAATACTGGCGCAGCATTGCAATGACGCATCCGTTCTGATCCAGCGTGACTATCATGCCGAGAACCTGATCTGGTTACCGGAACGGAACGGACCTGCCCGTGTGGGTCTGCTGGATTTTCAGGATGCCATGGCAGGGCACCCGGCTTATGATCTGGTCTCTGTCCTGCAAGATGCGCGCCGCGATGTACCGCCTTCCATAGAGGAGGAAATGATTGCGCGGTATGTTTCTGCAACAGGGCAGGATGATACTGCGTTCCGCACCGCCTATGCCGTGTTGGGTGTGCAACGCAATCTACGTATTCTTGGTGTCTTTGGCAGGCTTTGCCTGATGGGGGGAAAGCCGCATTATATCGACCTTATCCCGCGTGTCTGGGGCCTGCTTCTGCGTGATCTCGAACACCCCGCGCTATTCCCTGTGGCGACCTTGATTCGTGACGCATTGCCAGCGCCGACATCCAAAATCCTGAAAGGGCTCAAGGACAGATGCGCAACAATCCCCAAGCCGTGATGCTGTTTGCCGCCGGTTTCGGCACCCGTATGGGGACGCTGACCGCAGACCGGCCCAAGCCGCTCATCCCTGTTGCTGGACGCGCGCTGATCGACCATGCGCTGGATATGGTCGCCGATGCGAACGTGCCAACCAAGGTCGTCAATCTGCATTACAAAGCCGAAATGCTCGTGGATCATCTTGCGGGCAAACACGTGAAAACCTCGATCGAAATGCCAGAGATACTGGAAACCGGCGGCGGGCTTCGCCATGCGCTGCCGTTGCTTGGCGATCAACCTGTTTATACCATAAACACCGATGCCATTTGGAACGGTCCAAATCCGCTGTCTATGGCACGGGATATCTGGGACCCGGAAAGAATGGATGCACTACTCGTTTGTATCCAGCCCGGCAAAGCTGTGGGTCACACCGGCAAAGGTGATTTCCTGCTGGCTGCGGATGGACATCTGATGCGCGGTCCGGGTCTGATCTACAGTGGTGTGCAAATCATCAAAACCGACGGTTTGGGCAGTATCGACCAATCTGCTTTCTCTTTGAATGTGCTGTGGGACAGGATGTTGAAGGAAGGGCGACTTTTTGGCCTCAGCTATCCGGGACAGTGGTGTGATGTGGGTCGCCCAGAAGGCATAGCCATGGCCGAGCAGATGATCGGATACCGTCATGTTTGATCCTGACGACAGATCGCGTCTGTTCGGATTGCCGCCGGGGGCCGACTTTCCCAAAGCGTTGGTCGAGGGCTTGATGGCGCGCAGTGCTGGCAAACCACCCGAAGCGCTGGCGCAGGTGCAACTTGTCGTCAACACGCGGCGCATGGCGCGGCGCATCCGCGACCTTTTCGATGCAGGGCCTGCTGTTTTGCTACCGCGCATCCAGCTTGTCACCGATCTTGGTGATCATGCAGAACTTGCGCGGATTCCGCCCCCAGTGTCCCCGCTTCGGCGTCGGTTGGAGATTTCGCAACTGGTCTCACGCCTTCTAGACAGTCAGCCGGATCTTGCGCCGCGTTCCTCGCTTTTCGATCTGTCCGACAGTCTGGCCCAATTGCTTGATGAAATGCAGGGCGAAGGCGTCAACCCCGACGCGGTCCGTAACCTTGATGTATCAGACCAATCCGGACACTGGGCGCGCGCGCAGCAGTTTCTGGGGATCGTTCAACAGTTTTTCGATGGTGGCGCGGAGGCGCCGGATCGTGAGGCCCGACAGCGGCGGGTGATTGAAGCGTTGATTGACCGCTGGGACAAGCAGCCCCCAGCACAACCCGTCATACTTGCCGGATCTACCGGATCGCGCGGCACGACACGTTTGCTCATGTCTGCGGTGGCACGTCTACCGCAGGGGGCGATTATTCTGCCCGGCTTCGATTTCGATATGCCGGATACCGCATGGTTCGATCTGAACAACGCCCTGATTGCAGAGGATCATCCTCAGTATCGGTTCCGCCTGCTCATGCAGGAACTGGAGGTTGCGCCATCCGGTATTCGCCATTGGTCGGATACGCCCGCACCTTGCCCACCCCGCAACGCCCTGATGTCGCTGGCGCTGCGGCCTGCGCCGGTCACCGATCAATGGCTGTCAGATGGTCCCGCACTGCGCGACATTCCTCGCGCCATCGCGGATGTCACGCTCGTCGAAGCGCCATCGCTGCGGGCCGAGGCCATGGCGATAGCCATGCGTCTGCGTCAAGCCGCCGAAGAAGGGGTGACCGCTGCCCTGATCACACCAGACAGGATGCTGTCGCGACAGGTCACGGCGGCTCTGGATCGTTGGGACATCCTGCCGGACGATAGCGCCGGAACGCCGCTGAACCTATCACCGCCGGGTCGATTCCTGCGTCACATCGCGGCACTGTTCCAGCACAAACTGACCGCCGAGGCGTTGATCACGTTGATGACGCATCCGCTGACACATTCCGGTTCGGATCGTGGGCAACACCTGCTATTGAGCCGCGAACTTGAACTGCATATGCGGCGCAACGGGCCACCTTTCCCCGATGCTTCCAGTCTTCTGGCTTGGGCCGACTCTCGAAAGCAAAAGGATGCCGGAGAGTGGGTCCATTGGGTCATCGACTGCTTAGTGGATAAATCTACAATCGGCGAACAGGTGTTGTCCGAAAGGCTGGAGAACCATCTGACCTTGGCAGGACGAATCGCGCAAGGTCGTATTGGCGAAGGACAAGGCGGGCTGTGGCAAGAGAGGGCGGGTCGCGAAGCAAGGCGCGTTATGGATATGTTGCAGCGCGAAGCCAGATTTGGCGGTGCGATGGATGCAACCGATTATGCAGATCTGTTCACCTCTATCCTGTCAGGCGCCGAAGTGCGCGACCGTGATGCACCGCATCCCTCAATTCTGATCTGGGGCACATTGGAAGCACGTGTTCAAGGCGCGGATCTGGTCATTCTGGGCGGTCTGAACGAGGGAAGCTGGCCAGAAATGCCGAGCCCTGATCCGTGGTTGAACCGCAAGATGCGCCATGATGCCGGCCTTTTGCTGCCAGAGCGGCGGATTGGTTTGTC
>Ga0075109_1000632_pt1 | contig 23553 bp, 20 predicted proteins | sample AntAceMetag02UKD_FD_69798 | JGI IMG/M metagenome (GOLD analysis project Ga0075109, IMG submission 69798) | Saline lake microbial communities from Ace Lake, Antarctica - Antarctic Ace Lake Metagenome 02UKD | ecosystem: Environmental > Aquatic > Non-marine Saline and Alkaline > Saline | place...
GTGTAAATCTTAAAATTCTTACAAATTCAGATTATTTGGAAATAATACATACTATAAAATTTGGTAAATTAGTTTACACAGGTCCGATTGATGCCTATTATAAATTCTGTTATGGTGCATTGCCGTATAGATCATTACGTTTCGAAAATGAAAGTTTTTCTGCCGAACAATTAAAGGAGCGTGTCGGCATTAGCGGGAAGGCAGGTTTTTGGCAACCTGCAATGCAAGTTAACTATCCGAACGAAAATGAATTTACTCGAATTGTCGAACTAAAGCATGCTACTGCGCAATCATGTGATTCCACAACGATTGTGCGGGAATATCCTGAAGATTATGGAGAAGATAATGAGCCGTATTATCCAATACCTGCAGATGATTCAGCCAAAATATATAAACAATACGAAAATTTATCAAAAAAGGAAGTGAATGCCATATTTATTGGTCGATTGGCCACCTATAAATATTATAATATGGATCAAGTTGTGGGTATGTCGCTAAAAAGATTCGAAGTTGAAAGTAAGACATACTAGTAATCCTCGTCGGTTGATATGGTGATTCTTCAATGCTTCTTTAGTATATAACGCATGATATACGCAAAATTAAGTTGCCCATCAACATATGCCCCTCTTCTCGGTCATCCCGTTTGGGAAGAGGCCTTGGCTGCCTTACGAAATTTAGACGAAAACAGCCCAGCGGGGGTCACCGAACTGCGTAGCAAAAAGATGTTCGTGAATGTCCATACTTACGAGACCTTGCCAGTGTCCGAATGCCGATTTGAGGGCCATAGGGATATGATCGATGTGCAATACGTAATTACTGGAGGGGAATATGTAGATTGGATTCTTAAGTCAGAGTTGGAGTTTGATGGTGAGTATTTGGCGAGTAAAGATTTCCAATACTATAAAGCACCGCATGTGCCGCCTTCAACCCGCCTTCATTTGAAGGCCGGCTATTTTGGTGTTTTCTTTCCGGAAGATGGGCATCGGCCAAAATTGCAAGATGGTAACGCGACAGGGGTGTATAAAGCAGTGGTTAAAATCAATAGAGCGTTGTTCGTTTAAGACAAGCGTTCCCGAGAAACTGGAAATAGGGGTATGGCCCGCTACCCCGAATTGATTGGAAAATAATGTTTATTCATATATACAATGACGCAATATTACGAAAACTATCTAAACTCTTATACTGCTGCACTTGGCTGTCTGGAGGTATCCGATCTGAGTGGTTCTCTTTTGGATCAGGAACTCGGGTTTGAGAAACTTTGTGGATTGTCTGCGCAAATTCAGAAGTCCGGTCATAAAAAATTTCTTGTTGGAAATGGAGCTAGCGCGGCCTTCGCTAATCATATGGCCCTGGATTGGACTAAAAATGGTGGTGTGCCTTCTCATTCATTTAGTGATTCCGCGCTATTATCCGCGTTGGGTAACGATCTCGGGTATGAGGATACGTTTGCATCGCCGCTGACTTGGTATGCGGAAAAAGATGATGCGTTGATCACCATCAGTAGTTCAGGGAGCTCATCAAATGTTATTAAAGCAATTGAGGCAGCTCGTGCCAAGGGGATGGCTGTCGTTACGCTCTCCGGCCTCAAGCCGGATAACAAGTCGCGACAGATGGGGGACGTGAATCTCTACATCCCAGCCAAAACCTACGGTATCGTCGAGTGCGCGCACCAAGTGCTGCTCCATGTTTGGTTAGATAAATTTATGGGTATTGTTGAGTGGGATCGGGATGGCTTTCAGAATATGCGTAAAGATCAGTTCTCGCTGTAAATTTAACAGATGCTGAAGCGCCGCTTTGCAGAGGTGTTTGCTAAAGAAGTGAAATTTGTTTGGATAAATGACAGAAATTTACTGGTTGAGTGCCCGTTGAGGGATTGGGAGCATACGTAGAATCATGAAGCAAAAAATACTAGTAACAGGTGCTACCCGTGGAATTGGTCGAGCCATTGCGGCTCGTTTACTTCGAGGCGGTTTTGAGGTCGTTGGCACGGGAACGGCCCGTTCCGCGGAACGTTCAGCTGAGTGCCCTGATTTGGTGGGAGTGACGTGGTTAGACGTTAATTTGGCAGACCGGAGTTCAGTTCGGGAGTTTTTAACTGAGATTGCCGCTTTAGGTCCTTTTCATGGGTTGGTTAACAATGCGGGAGTCAATCGCATCAAGCCTCTTGCTGAGGTTGATGAGGAGGATTATGATTTTGTGCACGATATTAACCTGCGCTCGCCCTACATGATTTGTCGTGAAGTGATTAAGGGTATGGAAGCAGTTGGGGGAGGTCGTATTGTCAACATCGCCTCAATTTGGAGTGTCATCACCAAGTCGCAACGTTCGCTCTATTCGAGTGCTAAAACGGGACTAGTTGGTATGACGAGAGCCCTTGCAGCAGAGGCTGGATCTCAAGGGGTTCTGGTTAATCTTGTCTCGCCGGGTTTCGTCATGACCGACATGACCCTCGAATCGTTGACGGAAGTTCAAATTCAAGAACTCTCGGCTCAGGTGCCCCTCAAGAAAATGGCGGCGCCCGCCGACATTGCCGAAGTGGTTAACTTTTTGCTAAGTCCGGAGAATCGGTATCTCACGGGGCAAAACATTGTCGTTGATGGTGGTTTTTCCATTGTTTGATGGCGAAGAATTGAGACCTGTCGTATGTTCTCCAATCCTATACTGTATAAAATATGAAACCAGAGTCGTTCGAAGTCGCGAGCTACCGCGGTAAGTATAGCGTCCAGTTTTCGGTGGATGCGTTCGCTGATTTGCGGGCTGAACTACGTGAAGGGGACTGGCTATTTATTGATCAAAATGTGAGGCAGATCTTCACGGATGCTCTTCGGCCGATCATTGCGCAGTATCAGACAGTGGAAGTCGACCCGGTCGAAACCAGTAAAAGTTATGATGGTGTGCGTCCGCTGATTCTCCGATTGATTGAAAATGGGTTTAAGAAGGACAATCGTCTGATCGCAATTGGAGGCGGCATCACTCAAGATGTGACGGCATTTATTTCTTCGATTTTGTACCGCGGGGTTGATTGGATATTCTTCCCTACAAATTTACTTTCTCAGGGTGATAGCTGTATCGGAAGTAAGACTTCGATCAACTTTCAAGAGTATAAAAATCAACTAGGTGGATTTTTTCCACCTGCCAAGATCTACATCGCGCCCAATTTTTTGGAGACGCTCGATTATAGTGAAATCTGCTCCGGCTTGGGTGAAATGGCGCACTATTTTCTGGTTGAAAATGAAGCTGCCTTTGCCCGCTATGAAGGCGGTGTCGATGAAGCCTTGGAGCGTGGGCCTAGCTTGCATGAGTTGATCGGAGAAAGCTTAGAGATTAAGAAACGCATGATCGAAATTGATGAATTCGATGAAGGTCCGCGTAATGTTTTCAATTACGGTCATTCATTCGGTCACGCAATCGAGGGCTATACCAAGTATGCCATCCCGCATGGTATAGCGGTGTCCTATGGAATGGATATTGCCAACGCGGTTTCGGTGTATCTAGGACTCCTCGACCAAGTAAGCTGCGACCGTATCAGCAAAACGCTTCGTAAGGTCCGAGCGAAGACAACGTTCCCGGACATTGATATCAATACTTATCTGACTTATCTCAAGAAAGATAAAAAAAATACAAGCGCGGGTATTCGAGTGATACTTTCGAAGGGATTCGGTGAGATGTTCCTTACTCAGGTGGATTCTAATCAAGAGTTTAAGGCAGTCATTTCCCAGTGTTTTGATACTTTCCAACAAGAGACTAAATAAATCATGGAAATCAAAAAACTAGTCGCACATATTCCGGCCCGAGCAGGGAGTAAGCGGGTAAAGTCTAAGAACTTGCGCATGCTTTGCGGAAAGCCGATGATCGCCTATGCGATAGAATGTGCAAAGGCTTGCTCTGAAATTGACGAGATTTACGTCAATACCGATTGCCTCAAGATCGCGGCATTGGCCGAAGAATACGGAGTAAAGGTCTTTCAGCGAGATCCCGCACTGGCTTCGGATACGGCCTCTGGCGACGATTTCACTGTCGATATCATGGATCGTCTGAATTTGGACACCTTGATGATGATCAGCCCAGTTTGTCCCTTGATCACTCCCCAAGACGTATCGTCTGCGATTGCCGCCTACCGTGCGAACGGAGACGCGGATGCTTTGATCACCTGCGAGGATACTCACATGCAAGTGGCGATGGGAGGCCGATTTGTAAATATTGACCCGGTCGGTCCGCTGAAGCCCAGTCAAGATAATCCCAAAGTTCAGACCTGTAATTGGGCGGTGACCATTTGGAATGCAGCGACTTTTAGAAAGAACTATGCGGCATTCAAGGGTGGTTATTGCGGAACTAATCGGATTCTGTATCCGATTGACCCTCTGCGCTCTGTAAAGGTGAGCTACGAAGAAGACTTTAAAATGGTCGAGGCACTCCTAACTGCACGTACTGCCGTTAACAAAGAGGAGTCCGCTACTTACTGGGGAGAGGGGATTGAAGGCTGAAACTTAAGGGCTAGGGTCTGATTCCAAAATGATTTAGAATTCACACGCTTCGCTATTATCCATCCGCCATCTGCTATTAAAATTATGAAATACTGGAAGAATACCGCGACCATCGATGCTCTTGTCTCCGACTTGCTTAACACGGTCGATGCCGCTGAAGCAGAAATTGCGGTAATCGGTAGTAAGCCGATTAATCTGAGTTCAATGCCAAAATTGAAGGGGATTTTCAAATGTGGCGTCGGAACCGACAATGTCCCTTTCGACGAGGCGAAGGCACGCGGTGTCGAGATTTGCATGCCGTCGGAGCAAACCAGGCGCTACATCTTTGAAGAAACCGCGAACTTCGCCGTTTATCTGGTATTTCAAATGCTCTATGCAAATGTCGGTGAAGTGGATGGATGGGTGAAGCAACCACGCGGCTTTCTGGGAAATAAGAAGGTGTTGGTTATTGGGCAGGGAAATATTGGAACACATGTGGCCCGCAAGCTCGTGCCGTCTGTAAATATACTGACTTTCGATGTCCTCCAAAATACCATGAATGAGCTGCAAGGTTTGATGGCCGATGCAGATGTTATTACGCTACATGTACCGCTGATGGAGACGACGATTGGCTTTATCGATATTGAAAAATTATCATGGATGAAAGACGGAGCCGCTTTGGTTAATACCGCACGCGGGCCGGTTGTGGATGAAGATGCCCTCTATGCCGAGATTGAATCAGGAAGATTGCGCGCTGCCTTTGATGTTTTTTGGAAGGAACCCTATGAAGGGAAGTTAAAACAGTTCCATCCGGAGCGTTTTCTGATGAGCCCACATGTTTCCAGTAACTGCGAAAACTTTCTGGAGGGTCTCGCCTCAGATTTCCAAGATTTCCAAATGAGATTAGAGAGTCTCACAGAGCTCAACTGATAGAGAATCTAAGATGCAGCTAAATTCGATGACTCTTAAGGTTATAATATTATGATAAATTGCGGAATAATAGGTTTCGGGAAAATGGGGCGCATCCGCGCAGCTGCGATCGAAGAAGTGGGTCTCGGACGCGTCGTTGCAGTGTGGGATCCCCATCCCGAGGATTCGGCACCTTACCGATTCGCGCAGGATGAAAACGAAATCTTGGAATCGCCAGAGATAGATGCGATTTTCATTTGCACGCCGAACTACCGGATCGTCCCGCTGACTAAGGCGGCTTTGGCTACGGGTAAACATGTTTTTGCGGAGAAACCACCGGCTTTCACTGCTAAAGAGTTGGATGAAATAATCGCTTTGGAAAAGTCATCGGGACGCAAGCTAATGTATGGTTTCAACCACCGACATCATGGTAGTATACGCAAGATGAAGGAAATTGTGGATAGTGGTGAGATGGGGCGAATACTCTGGATGAGAGGGCGTTATGGAAAAGAAGTTGATGAAAGTTTTTTCAAGGGGTGGAGGGCGGATCCAAAGTTATCTGGTGGTGGGATCATGCTCGATCAAGGGATCCATATGGTGGATTTATTTCTGTTCCTTGGGGGCCGTTTCGATGAAGTCCATTCCTTTGTGTCGAATCTGTTTTGGAAGATCCCCGGAATCGAAGACAATGTCTTTGCCATATTACGCGGTTCTGAATCAGGGGTTAGTGCCTCCCTTCACTCTACGATGACGCAATGGCGTTATCTGTTCTCGCTGGAAATATTCCTTGAACGCGGTGCATTGGTGCTTAACGGTCTAAAGACATCCTCCGGTGCCTACGGCGACGAGGATTTGGCGATCAAGTATAACCTAAAGCATCCAGAGGAAGGAAAGTTTGAGGAGGAAGAGCGTATCGTCTACCACAACGACACATCCTGGGCTTCTGAGGTAAAGCATTTCATGGAGTGTATTGAAAGGGACGAAGCAGTGGAATTAGGTAATTCTTCAGATGCGCGTAATCTAATGCTCATAATTGATAAAATCTACGCCAACGGGTAACAATTCTATGTTGTTGGCGATGGCTTAACTGTAATATAAAGGCTTTCGAGCCAAATTGATAGACCAATTTTTAAAAACCATACTATCGTATTCAAATATCAGGTTTACCCTAATGAACTATATCGATAAAAAAATAATCGGATGGTCGTCCCAATCGGCACGCTATATAAGATGGCGTTATCGCTTAGCCAAAAGACTGCATAAAAGACAGGCTGATCGTGCATCTGATGAAGGCGAAAGATATTTCGCGGGACTTCGAAATAAATACAAAGGACAACGTGGTTTTGTAGTTGGTAACGGTCCTAGCCTCAAGCTTTCCGATTTGGAACTCATTCAAAATGAAATCTCAATTGCGTCTAACAAAGTATATCTGGCTTTTGACCAGATTAGTTGGAGGCCTTCATTCTATACGGCCTGTGATAATTTAGTAATCTTAAAGACCCATAAAATTGCCGGTTCCTTTGTTGATGAAATTATCATACCAGATCATCTATATCTCCCGCATCCAGGCTGTGAAACCCGCACATTCAGATCTTTAGGTCGTATTGACGGGGATCCAGTATCCGATATCAAGTTTAACTCTAACTTTAATGATGGAGTGTGGGGTGGGTCATCTGTGACCTATGTGAATTTGCAGTTGGCGGTGCACTTGGGGTTAAATCCTATCTACCTAATAGGTTGTGATCATTACTACAGCGAGAATCCGGAGGCAACTGCGATGAATCCTATTGAGGAAGAAAGCGCGTCAAATCATTTTGTAAAAGGATATCGTCATAAGGGAGAAATAGTGAATCCAGCACCGATTAATTTCTTGAATTTCGGTTATGCGCATGCAAGTGCGTATGCAAAGCGAGAAGGCATTGAGATTATCAATGCGACCCGCGGTGGGCACCTTGAAATATTCCCACGAGGACATTTTGAATCGCTCTTCTAAACTAGTTAGATTATCATATATATAAAATAAAATGAAAGTTAGTGTACTCATATGTAATTATAATTATGGAGATTTCTTAGCACAAGCGATCGAAAGCGTGTTGGCTCAAACTTTAATGCCTTGTGAGATCATCGTGGTTGATGACGGTTCAACGGATAACTCAAGAAAGATATTAGATTGCTATTTGAGTAACCCTATAATAAACATAATCTTGAAATCTAACGGTGGGCAGGCTTCCGCTTTTAATGCGGGTATGCAAAAGATCTCTGGAGATATTGTGGCCTTTCTAGATAGCGATGATGTGTGGTTTCCAAAAAAATTGGAATGTGTGGTCAAAACATTTTTAGAAAATTCAAATGCTGCTATGGTGCAGCATTACTTCTATTTTATGAATAAGGAGGCAATGGTGTCACGAGATGTGCATCCCAAGTCATATTATGGTCGAAGGGCAGTTGAGGTCTACTTTTCTGAAAATACCACGAATTGCTTTTGTCCTACAAGTGCAGTGTCCATACGAACTGAAGTGTTGAAAAATATTTTTCCTCTACCTGAATTAGAGTGGCGTATTTGTGCAGATGTTCCTCTGACTAGACCGATCCCATTTTTCGGCGAAATTGTCACTTTATCACAGTCGTTAGCGGGATATCGTATTCACCAAAATAATCATTGGTCAGGGAAAAACTCCCGAGAAAGACGATTAGTTCAGGAAAATAAATATGTTGATTATACCAATAATTTTTTAGCCAAATTAGGAGACTCTCGCCGTATAATTCATGAAAATTCAGCTAGTTATCAATATACCCGCTTTCTTAACCACCCACGTCCAAATCTGGCACTAGTGAAATGGGTAATTTGGAAACTTAATCGGATTATAAAACGACTTTGGGTGCAGAATACTGTTATATTAAGCACATCGTTGAATCAATCGAAACATTCTTTTATAGTTGAAACGGCAAATGCAATAACCAAGCAGACGAAAAGAGCACATTCATGATATTTACAAAAATATTAAAAAAAATATTGGGACGTAGACTTTGTTCAGCTCTTGGAGTTAAATTCCGTTACTCTAAATATCGTGCCTGGAGTAGGACGGTTAATGGTAAGGCAAGTCTCGCTAGTATCGCAAAACTTAAAAACCGTCATAAAGGGCAACGTTGTTTTGTGGTTGGAAATGGTCCAAGTCTCAGGCAAATGGACCTCACTTTATTAAAAAATGAACTCTCCATTGGCAGTAACGGAATATTTTTGGCTACTGAATCGTCTGGCTACAAACCTACTTATTATACAATTGAAGATCGATTGGTGGGAGAAGACCGACACCAGGAAGCGGCAGACTTTAGTGGCCCACTAAAATTATTTCCTTATGATTTGCACTACTGCTTAAAAGATGTTCCTGAAGCTTTGTTCTTTTATTTCGATCGGAGTGCTGAATGGTCACTACCTAAATTTGGAAACAATTTGGAGGATGGAGCTAATTGGGGAGGGACCGTGACATTTCTCAACCTGCAATTGGCGAGATTCCTTGGATGTGATCCTGTGTATTTGATTGGGGTAGATCATAGCTACTCTGATACTTTTGACATCGAAAAAAAGGGAAATGTTTGGACTTCTAAAGAAGATGATCAAAACCACTTTGCCCCCTCATACTTTGGGGCAGGTTACCGTTGGCATAATCCTAATGTTGCCAGAATGGAATTGTCCTACATTGCGGCAAAACAGCATTCGGAAAATAATAATTGGTCTATTTATAATGCCACTGTTGGGGGGAAGTTAGAGGTGTTTCCGAGAGTGCATTTTACAAGTATTTTTAAAAAATAATTATGACGAAAGATAAAATCACGATAGTGGGATGCGGAGCAATTGGCGACGTTTTCTATTTTCCACACTTGGCCGCGGATGTGGCTCTGCGTAGCAAGGTATGTTTGGTTGACCGCGATCCTGACCGTTTGGAAATCGTCAAAAAGAAGTGGGGGTTTACCTACGCTTCCACTGTCTTAGAGGACTTTCTCCCGGAAACAAAAGTAGGAGTGGTTGCTACTCCTCCTGGAAGTCATGCTTCGGTGGGCCTAGCCTTACTGAAGGCAGGAGCAGATATCGTGGTTGAAAAGCCACTGACTGATTCGCATGCGGTTGGAGTAATGCTATGTGACGAGGCCGAAAGGCTCGGTCGCCAGATTTTGGTCAACAATACGAGGCGGTTCTATCCGCAATCCAAGGCAATCCAAAAGGTGGTGAATTCCGAGCAATACGGATCACTTAAGAGATTGGAATATCTTGAAGGCGGGGAATTCTCCTGGCCCACCGTATCGGGTTTCTACTTTCAAAAACAAGGAGGGCGGGGCGCGATGTCGGATCGAGGATCACACATACTGGATCTAATTTGCTGGTGGACCGGTGGGGAGCCACAGTTGATTGAGGCTCGAACCAACAGCCTCGGTGGAGTGGAAGGGCTGGCCGAATACCATCTGGCCTTAGCAAATGGGGCAGAGGCCCGTGTGAAAATCAGTTGGCACAACAAATTGGCCAATGTAATCCGACTGTCTTTTGACCATGTGGTCATTGAGGCGGATTTATATGAAATTGACCGCTATACCGTGATTCAAAACGGAGTCAGATCGATGGTGCGGTGCCCAGGGAGAGAGAAGAATTACGCTGCGTGCTCCATTTCTTTCTGCAAAGCTCTGAAAGAACTGTATATCTCTGGAGGTAAGGTGCCTGTGTCGGGGCGGGATGTATTATCATCCCTCAAGCTGATCGATACATTCTACGAACAGGCAGAACCTTTCCAGGAGCTATGGCAAGAGGCCTAATGATCTAAAGGACGAATTATGACTGATAATAAAATTTTCGTAACAGGCGCCGGTGGATTTATCGGTGCCCGTGTGATAGAGATAGGCCAGCGCCGTGGGATGAATCTCATTGCCGGAATTCGTTCCAACAAAGGAATACCCCGATTGGCGAGAATGAACGTCGAAATAAGGAAGTGCGATTTGTTGGATAGAGAGTCTTTGATGACGGCATTCGACGGATGCAAAATAGTGGTGCATTGCGCCATGTCTGATGGCCCATCAATTATCAAGGGCACGCGCAATGTGCTGCAGGTAGCGAAGGATAGTGGAATAGAGCGGGTGGTATTTATCAGCACAGTTGATATATACGGGCATCAAGAGGGGGATATTGACGAATCGACGTCTCCGCAAAGTAGCGGTTTTTGGTATAACGAAGCTAAGATTCAAGCGGAAAAAATTTGTGATAAATATAGGAATGGAGTGATGGACATCACCATCCTTCGCCCGGCCATTGTATACGGTCCGTTTTGCAAGCCTTGGACGTTACGTTATTATGAACGCTATCAGTATGGACGTTTGGATTTGCTGGACGAATTATCCAATGGGTTCTGCAATGCTGTATATGTCGACGACGTGGTGCGGGCAATTTTCGCGGCAGCTGGACAGATAAAAGGTCAATCAGGAGTATACAATGTAGTTGGTCCTGAATCCCTAAGTTGGAACGATTATTTTCGAGGTTTTTACCAAGCGGTTGCTGGTGAGCCTCTGTTAAAAAGTTCAACTTCCAGTGCGGCACGAAAGGAAAATCCAGTAATTGGGGCGATCCGCACTTTCGCAAAATATATGATGAAACGATGCCCACGAATGGTGACGTATTGCTATACTAAAATTCCGGTCGCAAAGAGGATAATGAAACGGACAGAAGTTATGTTGAAGTGCAATCCGGACTCCAATGAATTGGCCCTTTATCAAAGAAAGGCGCGATATCATTCAGAGGTGATCGATGGGGATTTGGACTATAAGCCTAGCACAACATTGGCGGTGGGAATGGAGCGCACGTCTGATTATCTTAAGATATATTTCAAATGAACTGGTATCGCATACCTTTCCTCTTTGCGGTTACTTTCTTAATTCTTGGTAACAACAGACTAGTTATCAATCAAGGTTGGTCAATGGCGGCGCAGTTCCTTGCTATGCTGGCAATAGCAATGATATGTATTCTTAGTCTGAGTCGATATGGAACGCAGCGATTTCAGCAATCACTCCTGTATTTTACGCCAGTTTTGGTATTTTATGGTTATATGATGGCAGCACAAGTTATGATGGTTGGGAATTTCGGACGTGGGTTGTTGTCAACATTGCAATACATAGGGGTATCTGTGTTGACCGTTTGGATGATTCCTGCACTTTTATTAATCAGTCCCAAAATTAGATATTGGACTTTAAGGGTGATGCTCTTTTCCTCCGTAGTTTTGGCGATCGCAGGAATCGTTGGTTCAATTGTTCCAGCGGGACTGCTAGGTGAAGTGCTTTCACAGAAAAGGTCCTATGGCTTTGGTGGAATATTTCATGCTTCCGGCGGTATTTTAGAGCATATGATTACATTGTCAGTTCAACTTATGTTAGCTCTCTTTATATTGCGTTGGTTTAGAGACAGCCATGCTGAGTCCAGAAAATCTTATTTATTGATGGGAATTGCGGTTTTGAGTTTTGGGCTTTTGGTCACCATGGGTCGCAGTGGTTGGCTTGGTGCGGCATCAGGATTAATCATGGCGAGTTTGGTTAGAAAATCATTTGTAGTGACAGCCTTTGGGGTGATTGGGATGGCCTTTGTGTCAGGAATGATGTATCTTGTAGTTTACGAAGTAGCACAGGAAGTCGACTGGCTGGGTGGATTGCTGCGTTTGGACCACGGCTTATCAAATCGAGAATACCTTTGGACAGTTTCTATTGACCTGATAAAGCAAAATCCGTTGGGCTGGGGCTATCAAGCACCGCAGACAGAATTGGCCCATTTGTTTTACGGGGATTTTGCAGAGAAACAAGGGATTGGTGGTGCGGGTAGCCATAATACCTTTTTAGATATCTGCCTCTCTTACGGTATTCCCGCCGTTATATTGTATTATGGGATATTTATATCAGCTTTTATTAATGTAATTCGATCGAGGCTTGACCTGCCGATGAAACGATTGCTGGTGGCGTCAGTGCTCGGGGTCTTGCTTAGTTCTCATTTTATTACGTTTAACATTGGTGGTGCTCGTTTCACTACTATATGTATCAATATACTAATAGGAATGGCTCTACTGTCGCCCTTGATCACTAAACGCCGATATCAAGAAGATTCGGCATCTCGCATTCTTAGAAATGTTCCAGAAAGATGAATGCGAACCCGACATTTTCAGTGGTATTTATTACCATGAACAGGCATGAAGAACTGATTGATATCATTAAGCAAGTTGCTGAAATATTGCCACTGGGCTCGGAGATCATACTGGTGGACAACAATTCGGACGAGCCAATCAAAAAAGCAAATCGCCAAAGTCTCGTCGGAATCGATGCGTTATTGATCATTGAAAATGATACTAACGCGGGCGTAAGCGGCGGGCGCAACATCGGACTCAGTGCGGCAACCCGAGATATTATAATCGAGTTGGATGATGATGCGGTTCTAGGGGAGGTCGATATATTCCAGAAAGTTGCTACTACATTTGGGAACCATCCAGAAGTAGGGATCGTGGCGTTTCGAATTGTGAATTATTTCACAAAGCAGATCAATCGGATTGAATATCCCTTCAAGAACAAGCGGAGGGATCCGTTGAAGCCAGGGCTGGCTCCCACGTTCATCGGCTGTGGTCACGCGTTTCGTAGAGAAGTGATCGAGATGGTTGGGGTTTACCGTGATTTTGCCCCGTGGGGTAGCGAGGAGGCGGACTATTCATTGCGCACCCTTGATGCGAATTTTGAGATATACTACGAACCAAACATTTTGGTTTATCACAAGAAATCTCCAAAAGCGCGGATCAAAGATCCGGTTGAGTTTGGTGCAATTGCTCTTAAGAACCGGCTTAAGGTCGCTTTGCTAAACTTACCGTGGTTTGCAGTCGTCACATATTTTCTAGTCAGAATCCCCCATTTTGTCTGGAAAACTCGAAGCGTAAGAACCATAGGACTAATGCTTGTTAAATTGAAAGCGGATTGGTCGTATGTACGAGAAAATCGACGTCCTGTCTCTAGAAAAACATTTTGGAAAGTTTCGCGATTAGGCGGACAAGCATGGTTTTGACTTCAAAAAAAATATAATTATGTTTTGCATATCGGTATGAAGAAAGTTTCAATCTTAATATTTTTGGTTGTTTTTGTTGCGTCGATTAGCGCTTTTTTATTAAAGTGCGACACGTATGATGTAATTTTGAAAGGCGGATTAAAGGATATTATTCCTGAATGGCCCGTGGGTACTCGTATCTATCCCCTTCCTCTTGGATCTAATGAGTTAGTCGAGATAAAGATTGGAGAGGTGTTAAATTACGACGATTATTATTTTGTTGAACTACACGAAGGTGAGAATAGAATTCAATTGTTTATATTATATTGGAGACCTGACTCAATAGATGAACGGTTGGTTACTGGTCACACGCCTGATTCCTGTTGGGTCAGCAACGGTTGGACCAACACTGATCGCCTGTCTCAGCACACGGTTGAGTTTTCCGGTGTTGAGGCGTTGAAATTCTGGGAATTTGGGACATATCAACTGCGTGATAATACTACAGATGTAATTTTTACACATCTTGTTTCCGGCGGATATTCCGACTATCCTGTGCAAATAAATAAACCGGTAAGCACATGGCTACCGATTGCTATAAGAAAGGGTTTCTGTGCAAAACCCGAACAACTGTTTATACGAGTGTCGTGGACTTCAGGTTCGTTAAATCCAGCAGATAGCGTAAGTCTTAAAGTGTTGTTGGAGTCAATTGAAAGAAATTATTGGAAGTTTAAACCCAAAAGTATTCTTTGATCAATCAGTGATGAAGTAGCCTTTTTAGGCAGCGTAAAATTATCAGCCGTCATCTTATTGAAACACACACGTTTAATCCGATCAGTAGCTATCCAATCTATGGATAACGGATTGATCGACGAATGAAGATCTTGTTTTATAGAAACTTTATCGACAATTTGTCTTCAGCAAAAAAAATTAGTCGAATCTTTAATCTCAGCATGTTCGGAACCGTGGCCAATTTAGAGGAAATAACAGATGAATAGTTTAGGGAAAACGTTGGTGTCGCGAAAGGTCAAGAAATGGATTATGTATTATGGTAAGCGTTGGTTGCCCGTAGACGTAGCTGCGGGTCCGCCTGTATTTATTAATTCAGTACCCAAAAGTGGAACTCATTTACTTTATCAAATCTTCGAGCACGATCAAACACTGCGTGACTTTGGAGAGTTTTTGTCGTCAACGCCAAGTTTTACCATGCGCGAGTTACCTGAAGCTTATTTCGTCCGTCGTTTGAATCGAGTGCGGCAAGGCGAGTTACTGCGCGGACATTTATTTTTTGGAGAGCAAGTAAAGTCAGCATTGAAGCGGGCAGGAATTATTCATTATTTCATTTATCGTGATCCACGAGATGTAGTATGTTCGGAAGCTCATTATCTCGCGAATATGAATCGTTGGCATCGTATGCATTCTTCCTTCGCTGGTTTAGCTGACCAGAAAGACCGCATTGCGTTAGCTATTGATGGGATGAGCAATGCGCCGGGTAGCGCTTATTATCCGAATATTTCTATTCGATTTAGGCGATTTAGTGGTTGGCTTAAAGATTCTCATACCCACACGGTTCGATTCGAAGACATGGTGGGAGAGGGAAAGAAAACCACGATGAGAAGTATAATGGATTATCATTCGGAATTGTTGGGATTGTCGGCAACGCGATTGGATCAGCGAACGGCAAAGGCCGTGGAAAGTATTGACCCGTCCCGATCGCATACCTTTCGTAAGGGCGGTGGAGCACGCAGTTGGGAACGCTTATTCGACGAAAGACTGAAAGACCGGTTCAAGGCGGTAGCGGGTGAGCTTCTTGTGGAACTTGGGTACGAAAAAGATTTCAATTGGTGAGGTGCATGTGAAGATATTGCAGGTTACTCATTTATTCTATCCTGATCAACTAGCAGGGGCTTCGCTGTACACCGATTTGGCGTTGTTTTTTAAAGAGCGTGGGCACGATGTGCGTGTGACTACGACTTTTCCGTATTATCCCGCTCTAAAATTCGCCGCTAATGATCGCGGCGTCTTGCTGCGCGAAGATATAGTGAGAGGCATTCCTGTGCGAAGGGTGGGAATGTGGTTGCCCCAACCCCATCGCGGTTGGCGCCGATTGGCTCCCGAGGTAGCACTTTTGGGGAGCCTAACCTTGGCGGGCGCTCCCCTGAATTGGACTCCAGATGTCGTGTTTGTTGCTTGTCCTATGTTATCTCAAGCGGCCTGGCAAAATCTACGGACTTTTGCTCCCGGAGTCCCGCGCTTACTGGTAGTTCAAGACTCCATGGCCCATTCGGCGACTGAATTGGGAATCATCAAGAACCGCGGGTTGGGTTGGGCTCTTCATACATTTGAACGTTGGTCTTTTCGTGCTTTCGAACTCCATAGCACCATCAGCCTAGGAATGCGGAAACGTGTTCGTGAAATTGGCGGTGGGAGAGTGCCGTGTGTAGTGACTCCTAACTGGATTCATGGTAGCTTAGCGTCCTTGGTCGATAGGCGTTGTGAAGCGAGAGAGAACCCCGAAAGGACAGTGCGAGGTGGCCTATTTTATTCTGGCAATTTCGGCGTAAAACAAGGTCTCCCAAGTTTTTTGTCGATGATGGACCGAGCAAAAGATGACTGGTCCATGACGGTCCATGGTGGCGGTGCCGAGACGCAGGCTCTTCTGGATGCTGCGGTGAGCAGGAAAGGGTGGCTCAAAATTGGTGGGCTCTTGGATGAAATCGATTATGTCGATAAGCTGCTAGGTGCGGGCGCCTGCGTCGTAACCCAAATGCCGGGCGTTGGAGCAAATTTCCTCCCTAGTAAATTGTTACCGGCACTAGCTACGGGCACTCCGGTTTTAGGGGTGTGTGAGATGTCGAGTCCTTTGGGGCAGGAACTGCAGTCAGGTGGTTTTGGAGCGATCGTCGAGCCCGGCGATGTAGCTGGATTACGGGAGGTGTTGATGCGATGGCGACTCGATCCTTCTGAACTGGCGCGCTTGAGCCAGAATGCAACCCGTCATGCTCGTCGTTACACGCGCGAAAGGTTGTGCGGTCGTTATGAAAAAATTTTGAGTTTGATGGCAGTTGGAGCGGTCGGATCCGTGATTTAATAATCCATTTGAGTGTTCTGGATTTTTATGAGGGGGAGGTATTGAATGAAATTTACTTCCCCCAAAAAATACAGTAAAGCGTTAGTCATCACTGGACTTCGATAACCGAAGGTGAAACGGATCCAATGATGGGCCTGAATGTAGTCGTGAGTAGGCTCAACACGCATCTTAAACATTGTGAAATTCGCCAAGCTAGAGCCTGTCCCACGGACGCAAATGGCTTGTCATTAAATGTTTAAGTGGATCTCAAAGAGGCTAAAAACGGCCATTTTTGCCAAATTCAGGCAAATTGGCTCACTATAATTTCACTAGGCAAATGCCCTTCTTTACGACATAGCGATTTTAGCAAATGTGCCGCCCTTTGTCGATCAATGGCATGACCCCGATCAATTTTGATTGGATCCCTTGTTAAACCAAGCGGTTAGCGGTGTTTAGTCCCATTCCAAATCTGGATCACAGATTGCGTGAAGTGCTGATGGCTATAAGAATTCGAGACAATATGGCACTCGTGGGAAAATCCCTGTTTTTGGGACAGGCTCAAGCTGAAGTATCAGGTTTTCGAAGGTGCTTCGAAACGGAAAGAGAATAATTGTCCGCTCTTGCCCGCACTCTCCTTTCGGTAATCTTACTCGAATTCTATGGAGACCCTGAGTTCTGGATTACAGATTAAGTAGGTATTTGCGCTAGTACGCATTATCTTTTTTTAAGAAAGTCAAAAGCATGATCTGAATATCAAACCAAATGCTCCAGTTTTCGATGTAATACAGATCGTATCGAATCCGGTCTACCAACGAGGTGTTACCCCTTAGCCCGTTCACTTGTGCCCAGCCTGTTACGCCTGGGCGCACTTCATGTCTTGGGTTGTAGTGCGGGATTTCGCGCTCGAATTGAGCGATGAGTTCAGGTCTTTCCGGTCGGGTGCCAACCAAGCTCATATCGCCCTTTAACACGTTCCAGAATTGCGGAAGTTCATCTAGATTCCACTCTCGCATGAACGCTCCAATCGGAAGGCGCCGTGGATCGTTTTCTACGGCCCACTGTGCACCTGTCGTCGATTCCGCGTTCAGCTTCATGGAGCGGAGTTTATAGATTGTGAAGGTTTTACCGTGTAATCCGGTGCGGGTCTGGCGATAAATCACGCACCCTGGGCTTTGTCTTCTAATGATGATAGCCAAAATAACCATGGCAGGCAGAGAACCGACTAGACCCGTGATCCCGCCTAAAACATCAACCGCACGTTTCAGTGCTTGATTTGTTAACCGCATGATTTTGAGTTCCCCCACTCCCAAAATAGGGACCCCAGATATCGTCTGCATGCGGAGCGAAGATACGAATACTTGGAACGAGGAGGGAATAATTTGCAATTGAACATAGATGCGTTCGGCTAAGCTAAAAAGGTCGAGTACTTTGTTTCGAGGCAGATGTTCGTCCGCCAACACCGCAATGTCACAATATGATGACTGCATCACCGATTCGATTTGCTCCAAGCTTCCCAGCAAGCGTTCTCCTAGGAGTCCTCGGGTATTGGATGCAGTCTCCTCATTGGTTGCGACAACCCCTACAACTTCGTATGGGTGATTTGAGTCTCGATCTATTGCTTCCACTAATTTTTCGGCGTCGGGACTCCAACCAACTATTAGGACGCGCTGCGTGAGTCTTGCCCGCCATCGCGACCGTGAAAGGATTTGGTAGTAGACTATTCGCCAAAACACCAAGGACCCTATGGTGGTGAAGGATGATATGAGAACAAATACTCGTGAAACGGCTGGCTCGAACTTGAAGACCAGCGAAAACCCAAGAAATACAACCACCCAGAGTGAAATCCCCCTTAGAATGTGACTGAGTGAACGCTGAGGTCTCAGCAGCAACCTGGCGTCGTAGACTCGTTGCCAATACAGCGTGGCCAGAATGAAGAAGGTCCCGAGTAGTAACAGGGGTTGGTATGTCTCAAAACTGATATTCGAGGGTTCTACTCCGAGTTGGCTCAGCGGAGACTTTACGCGAAGGACGTATCCGATGGTCAGTCCTAGATATGCGAATCCTATGTCTCCGAGGAAGAGGATTGAGACCAACAGATTTTGAGTGCGGGGATACGTGCGCTTTGATGCCATTTTAGTTGAGGAAGCATAGCTGGCAGGAAAACTGCCACGGAGGAACCTCAAAATGGAGTTCACTTTATATTTCCACCTCTTCGAGCCTCGGACGTGTTATGTGGCAAAAGTCTGAAATGGCCCCTTGGTCACAGATGGAAGCCCACCTAATCAGCTTAAATCGTCGAATGGGCAGCACCATTGCCGGATTCCACAGGCCAGTCGACCTCGTCCGCAAGTTCGAGCCATTTGCCGACGGAAGCCTCAAGATTAATCACAGGTTTGGTGTAGGTCGGAATTGAATCATCCGCGGCCCTGAAATTTGAAACGTAGCGGGGAGTTGGCGGGGGCGTAGCATCACCACCAAGGACCTCAATGCCTCCCCACCGAATGGAAGTGCATACTGGACTGGGGCACTCTGTGCCCGGGAAAAGAACATGGGGGTGAAATTGGTGAGCGGTTCCAGATAAGATTGGGGTTGGTGGGTAGCTAGTAGGCGAGGCCAGACGCTCCAAAGCGTTCCATTTCCATCACGGAAATTGACATCAAACTCCTCGAAGCGGTTTAAGGCATCGCATTCGATAGTCGCTCGAGTAGGTGAAATCGTGGCTTCTTTGGTTGGCTCGCCAACTAGCTTGTAAGTAAAAGATAGTGCGGAACACGGCAGGATCTGCCAATCGGCTGGTAAAACGAGCTCGATCTCTGCCGGTCGTAGCGGCGCCACAGGGAAGTCGTTTACGGTCACAGTCCAGCCTGTGTCCGTCTCTTGGATTTCCACTCCGGGGGTAGACAGCCAGCGATGCGCGTCGGAATTCTGAAAAAGCTGAGACTCATCAAGAGCCTTGAGGCGATCAACTTGAGTCGTCCTCCGGGCGGCGGTCCCTTGCGCTGAAAAACTGAAGCCACTGTATCCAACGTCCATCTCTGCGTCATACATAGAAAAAGCCGAAGGGGGAGGGAATAGCAGTGTAGTCAGGTTCGAAGCGGTCTGTTCGAGTTGATTGCCTCCGCGAGGTTTCTCAGAGGTGGATAAGAGGCCCAAACCGTCCAGCCACTCGACCTTTAGTCTGTGCCCGCGAAACTCCACTAGGTGCAGAATTGCGGACCAAGGCAGTTCAAGTCGCTCCATGGGCCCCAGAGTAACGGTCGTGCTAATTGCTCGATCACGATCAGCCAAGTCGGTATCGGGTTGAGGAATACCGGTGAAAGTCGATGAAATGGGACGCTCCTTGGATCTACTGGGGAGGGGTGGTTTCACCGATTCAGCGCGCCAGAGAAGCTCTAGGGCCGGTGAGATGGCAAAGGCTAAATCGAAGTCGACCACCACCGCTTTAGTATCGGTGCGCGGCCAATCCGCTGCCAGAGGAGGGCGACGGGAGGGGCGAGTTGGATTGGGGCGTTCGTAAGGAATAATCTTTTTTCGGCTGGTTAACGAAGACTTACTGGGCAATCGCTCAGTGAGCGCCGTCGGACGGGAGACGGCAGAGTCACCTGAACGGTTGGCTGAAGCTGCCGAAGTGGGAGCTGGGACCTTCTTGACGACGTCGCCATCTTCGATCGAAACGGCCAGAGTCCCAGTCACACTTCGATCACTAAAATTATAGAGAACCAGTGAGAAATCCCCCATCGGGCTAGAGCTAGCCTCAAAAATAGAATTTTGTGAGGTGTCGGGGGGATCGCCATTCCTCGGCGCGCCCTTCGTGTATGATTTCATCAAATGCCCTCGGTAGCGTTTGACGCTCTGCCAGTCCCTACTAGCGATAAAATCTATTACAACCGGACTCAACTGCTCTGGGGCAATCGACGACTTCGCTAGTTTTTCGGACTTAAGTGAAACGAGCCTTCTCGCCTCATTGGTAGGCTCAATCGGTTTGGAGTTTATACTTCCCCTAGTTAGCTTTCGTCTGCTTTGCGTCGACGGTAGCTCTGCCAGAAGTCCGAATTCGTTATGGCTCGCTGGTCCCAGCCAAGGAGCGAGTTGGAAGGCCATAGCACCCGTGATGAGACCATCACTAACATATGGAAGAGTCTCCTCGAAAAAATGTTTTTGCCGTGCTCGACCAGCTTCAGTGAGTTGATCGTAGCGATCAAGCAAACCATAGCCGTATTCCGTCAGGAACAGAGGGCGAATCGGCGAGCGTTGCGGCGAGATATTCCCGTCTGTTTGGGACCGTCGTCGGGGCGACGCGATTTTCTCGCTTGTGACGGGTTGCGACTGTTGAGCCATAGTAGCTACAAAGGGCGAGGAGGGAACGGAACTAGCGGCCACATTTTCAAACGCTGCAATCCACGCATCCCGGACACCGGCGAAGTCTTCCGGATAGCCGTAAAAGTGGTAATTAAAACCCTCGGTGTATGCCGGGGTATTATTCCGACTCAGCTCCAGCCAATAGGGGCCGGGGGGAAGCGCCAAGGGAGCATGCACGACCAGACTCGCAGCGCGATCCTTAATGGTATCAGCGAGACCCGGATGGTTTGTGCCGCCAGGCTCTTGATCCTTTGCCATCATATTTGCTCTCCGACCATGCAATAATCCGAGCGCGCATGCTTTGTAAAAGGCTGCGAAGGATTCCGGATTTTCCACCACGAATCCAATATCGGGTTCGTTGTCGATTTCCCAACCGTCGATTAAGTCCCCTAAGGTCTGAGCAAGAAGAAAGGAGCGATGATATGCTTCCCTTAGATCAATAGGTATCCTGCCAGAGGTTGTCCGGGTAGGGGATTTCCAACTAGACCTGCTCCATCTGATCAGGGACACGGTATTAAAACCGTGTTGGCGAAGGACGCCCAGAGCCGTTCTGCGAGCGTGGGTGACATCGCTTAGCTGGTCGGCAGTCGAGGAGTCCAAAAGGAACTCGGAGTTCCCGGGAATCGCCGAGGCCCCCATACCTCGCAGACGCAGCCATTGTGGTGGATTTGAGATCGCTGGCATGGCCTGCACGAACTTGGCTGCTTTTTCGGCTGACCAGCCGGTGTCATATCCAACCGCCCCGCCGCAAAGCGAAACGCTGAAAAATTGAATCCCGACAACGGTGGCTAGGCATTTGAGCCATCGGAGTTTACGATAAACGGCAGTCCTTTTCTGAAACCAAGCCTGGAGGATTTGAGGGGGCAAGATTCTGCCGTTTTGTCGAGTAACTTGACTACAACTCATTGATTGAAAGAGCTTTGGATCCTAGCTGAAAAAATAAATAATTCGATATCAAACTCCAGAAATCCAAGTGACTTTATTGCGCAAGCCTACGGTGCCGTTCCTGTGCAGCAGCGATGAGTGCTAGGACGAGTACCGCAGACCAAGTGAGAAGCACGGCTGGGTTCTGCAAAGGAAAATCAATCCAAGAGTGGGCAAGCGTTAAAAACGCGGATGCCAAAAGGGCCATAGGGAAGTGCTGAGAAAATCCTCGCGCCCGAGCATAAGCGAGGAGGAAGGCGCTAAACCCCAACCCGAGGATGCCGAATCCGACTCGCCCGGTCTCAATCAGAACCTGAAGGTAGTCATTGTGAGCATGCTCCCAAAACATGAAATCCCGATTAATGCGCCAACGCTGCCATACAATTTTTGGGTAATTCTTTTGATAGGCGGGAAACATAAACCTGAAACCTCCTGCCCCCCAACCCGCAGCCTTACGATCTACGGCCATTTCGAGGCCAGCCTGCCATGCGTATTGTCGAAGAAAAACCGAACGCTCGGAATGAGAGTCTTGGGTCAAGCGATCAATGCGGTCTAGCGTCTTCGTCGAAGAAACTAGATAAGCGCTGATGCCGACGAAACCGACCACAACACATATAAGAAGAGCAAGTAGGAGAGGAGTTTCACGATTGGCGCCTGACCGTATTAAACCTACCACAGTAACAATAGTGGTGAGCGCCAAAAAAGCCGCCAGAATAAGAATAGCGCCCCGGGAGTAGGTCATCAAAACTGCGGCAGATAGCACTGCGGCCATCAGGAGAAAGATTCCGGAAGGACCGCTTCTTTTGCGTTTGGTTTTTGCGCGTTTGTGATGCCAAACGGCCAAGGAGATCGCGATGCCCGTCATAATCAGGAAAAAGCTGCCGGCGTGGTTTTTGTAGATGAAGGAAGAAAAACAGTAGTCGGGAACGCCTTTCACTAACCACAGAATTTTGCCCGGTTCGGTGTAACGGGCCACTATACCCACGACCGCCAAGACGGTTGCATTCGCTACGATAGCGGTAAGCAGATTGATGACTGATTTACGCCGCGTGAAGCCAATCCAGAGCGCGCAGATAAGGAGAAACGGGGCGCCCCAGATCATCATTTGGCGCCACGGGTTCATCATCTCAAAGGGAGTGCGCATACCGGTGGGGAGCCACTCGATGTGGGCGACTGGAAACATGCTCCATGACTCGGGGTTCTGCACAAATTCCCAAGCAGGATTAAGAGCTTGGATTAGGACGTAGCCAAAAAACAGGAGTCCGATCCACCACAGCGGCCAACGGATCAGCTTGTTGATCGGATTCCCCCAGTAGTCTTTACCGCGAGTGAGATTCCCGGCGTAGTTGCGAGGCAGGAGCGCGACCACGAATGCCGTGACCGATAACCCCAAGGAGATGAATTGAGCCCACGGCCGCATGCCGCCAAGCATCCACGGCAGCGAACACACGTTGAGCGCGACAATCACCAAGAGGAGTTTCTCCAGCGGGTGGAGGGGAAGTGGCGCCCGGAGGTCGCCGCGAAAATTGCGCAGGAGGTCCTTCGGCATGGATAAATCTAAAGCGGAAATGCGGTAAAGCTGAAAGCTGAAAAACTGACGAAGCACGAGTAGTGCGGAAGAGGGCCGCTAGGCACCGTGAGGCAGGATGGACTGGTTTGTTTTTTTAAACCACACGGAGCGCGGGAGCGCGTGCGTAGGCCGGGAGGCCGAAGGTGGTCGAACCAACGGTTCGGCCCTGGAGCGAAGCAGAAGGGCGATGAGTGAGGGTGCTCACATTTGTGGGCAT